>Ga0310691_10000054_pt1 | contig 219765 bp, 198 predicted proteins | sample 176DNAGHGlowgp2_FD_203887 | JGI IMG/M metagenome (GOLD analysis project Ga0310691, IMG submission 203887) | Sheep rumen microbial communities from Palmerston North, Manawatu-Wanganui, New Zealand - 1766 DNA GHGlow gp2 (v2) (version 2) | ecosystem: Host-associated > Mammals > Digestive system...
TTTACGTTTTAACTTGGGCGCATACGCAATTATGGAAAGTCCTGGCGGGCGATTCATGAATCGCCCCTACAGGAAAAAACGGAGGTTTCATATAAACAATGGACAAAGAACTTGCCCTGCCGGTCGACGACAAGCGGCTGGCGGAATTTACAAGGACTCTGCAGAAGTACAAGGCCGGGAAGGCCAGCATCGAGCGGCGCACCGTGGCGGCGGAAAACTGGTGGAAGCTCCGCAACAGCGCCGAGGAACGCAAGAGCCATGACACAGGCGGCGGCTTTCAGGCCGTATCCGGCTGGCTGCACAATGTGATCGTCTCCAAGCACGCCGACGCCATGGATGCTTTCCCTGAGCCGAACATCCTGCCCCGCGAGCCCGATGACCGGGCGGAGGCGCACATCCTCTCCAAAATCCTGCCCGTGATCCTGGAGCAGAACGCCTTCGAAAAGACCTACTCCGACGGCATGTGGCAGAAGCTCAAGACCGGCACGGGTGTCTACCGCGTGGGCTGGGACACGGAGAAGGCCGGCGGTCTCGGCGATATCACGATCGAGCGCGTGGATCTCTTGAACGTCTTCTGGGAACCGGGCGTGCGGAATATCCAGGACAGTGCGTACTTTTTCCACACGCGTTTGGAGGACAACGACAAACTCACAGCCGCGTATCCCCGGCTTGCGGGGAAGCTCAAAAGTATGGGCTTTGCCCCCACGCGCTTTCTCTACGACGACAGCGTGGGCACCGACGGGAAATCCACTGTCATCGACGTGTATTACAAAAAGAAATCCCAGGGCCGCGACGTGCTGCACTATTGTAAGTATGTGGGGTCTACTCTCCTGTACGCGAGCGAGAACGAGGACTTTCTCCGCGAGATGAGCGGCGAGACGGACTTCCCCCGCGGGCTCTACGACCACGGCCGCTACCCCTTCGTGTTCGACAGCCTCTTCCCCGTGGAGGGAAGTCCCTGCGGCTACGGGTACATCGACCTCTGCCGCAGCGCCCAGACCCAGATCGACATGCTGCAGACCGCCTTTGTCAAAAATACTATGGTGGGCGCGGTGCCGCGCTACTTCCAGCGCGCCGACGGGGCGGTGAACGAGGAGGAGTTTCTCAACCTCAATAACCCCATCGTCCATGTCAGCGGCAATCTCGGCGAGGACAGCCTGCGCATTGTGGACTACCGGCCGTTAAGCGGCAACTATCTCGAAATGCGCGCGAGCGTCATCAACGAGCTCCGGGAGACCTCCGGCAACACCGAGACCTCCGTCGGGCTTGTGAACGCGGGCGTCACGGCGGCCTCCGCCATCGCGGCGCTCCAGGAGGCAAGCGGCAAGGGCAGCCGCGACTCCACCCGCGAAAGCTACCGCGTGTACGGAGAAATGATCGAGCTGTGCATCGAGCTCATCCGCCAGTTTTACGATCTGCCGCGGCAGTTTCGCATCACGGGTGCGCTGGGGCTCGAGCAGTTTGTGAGCTACTCCAACCGCGGCCTGCGGCCCCAGGCGCTCTGCGGGCCGGAGGGGATGGACCTCGGCATGCGCAGACCCGTCTTCGACATCCGCGTAATCCCCCAGAAGAGCAGCGCCTATACCCGCATGAGCCAGAACGAGCTGGCGCTGCAGTTTTATCAGCTCGGTTTCTTCAGCCCCGAGCACAGCGACCAGGCCCTCGCCTGTATGAGCATGATGGAATTTGAAGGCAACAGCTCCAGCTCGAAGTCCTCTCCTCTCGTCAGGTTCATCATACGCCTTCCTCCTCAGGACAGTGTGATCCCGGTGATCTCCAGGTTGTTCCCCACGGAGGCCGAGCCGATGTAATACGACCCTGTCAGATTTGTGATGCTCAGGGACGCGGTGTACAGTGCGTCGAGGCCGCCCATCCACACGGCGGCCATATCCGGCACCTCGGCGGCGTCAAAGAGTTTTGCGCTGGTACTGGCGATGCCGATGCGGCTGCGGTCCTGCGAGGCCTTGCGCAGATAGCCGGTGACCGTCAGCGTCGAATAGGAGCTCAGGTCGATCGCCGGGGCGAGCCAGAAGCCGCCCGCGCCATTTTCACGGATGGCGTTGCCGCTCACAACCGCGTTTCCGCCGAGCGTACAGCCGCCTTTGAGACCGTTCTGGGCCGACAGGATCACCCCGCCCTCACTCACCGAAGGCGCGCCGGGATAGCTGATCTGGATGGCGCGGACCTCACCGTGGCCGCTGATGGCCACAAGGCCGGTCCTGCCGCGCGCCCCGTCGGAGATGGTCACCGTCCACGCGCCGCTCGAAGCGACCGGGAAGGACACGATCCCCGGCACGCTCTCCGCCGTGAGCCGCTCTCCGCCCTTGGCGCAGACGCAGGCGCTGCCCGCCGGGACCCTGGCGCAGATCATGGCGTAGCCGCTGAGGGCGAGGGAGTTGTTTGCGCCGCCCCTTTTCATAAAATATGCTTCTCCCATTCTCTCACTTCCTTATGCACAGGATTCTCAGCGGCAGCGCGGCCGTCGGCCTGCCGGTGGCATATACGGTGAGTGCGCCGTCCGCCGCGGCGGCGCGGTAGAGCTGCGCGTAATCCTCCAGCCGTTTTCTGTCGGTGGCAAATGTCCCGCCGAGGGAAAGATCCACCAGCGGTGCATCACTGCCCAGAAGCCCCGGGACACTCACTGTCTGGGTGAAGGGGGCCGTGGTGCCTTCCCAGCGGGCGGGGTCGAGCTCGGCGGCATAGGAGACGCTCACCGCCCCCGGCGAGAGCTTTTCCGCCGTCACCGCGCCGTTTTCCAGGCTCTCGGTGCGGATGCTGATGGGGTCCGCGCCGCCCGGCAGGTGCCTTGCGCCGTGGTAGGGAAGAGCGGCGAGGGCCGCGTTGAAGGTGGCCTCGGTACCCTGGTAGCCGGCATCCACCGCCGCTTCGAAGGCACTGGCTCCCGCCGGGCCCTGTTCGCCGTTTTGCCCGGCGGGGCCGCGTATGTTCTGGGAAGCCGGGTTATCCAGTCCCCCGTCGTTTGTCCAGGAGATGTTTCCGGCCGCGTCCACGCTGGGGCGGAAGGTGGCGCCGGGCGCGCCGTTGCTGCCCTTTGCGCCCTGGATCCTGCCGTTATTGCGCCACAGCCCGTTCACCGCATCCCAGATATAGATGTCATAGGGCGCGTCTGTCCCCACGCCGTAGGCTTCGCCCGTCTTCGGCTCCGTCACGGCGGCAGCGAGCGCCTCGGCTGTTTCATAGAAGCCCGCGATGATAAAGCTCAGGCCGTCGCTGCCGTTGAAGGCGCCCGCCTCCGCCCGGGCCTTCACCTCTCTTGCTGCGGCAAGTGCGGCGGTGGCATCGTTTGAAATCTGTTCCGCCACGCTCAAAGGCAGGGCGTGCAGCGGCGCGTCCACGAGGCCGGACTCCTTCACCGTGATGTTCACAGGCGCGGTAGTAAGCCGCGCGCCCTCCCTGTTGCCGCTGAGATAGGCCGTCCACTCCCCCGCCGTGAGGTTCAGGCCCTTGTCCTCGGTGACCGTGTCGCTGCCGTCGAGGATGAGATCGTATACCTCGGCCCCCGGACCCTCGCCGCGGCGAAAGTGCAGCCAGCGCGTGTAGCCGTCCCACTCATTTCCGAGGAACCACACCTTCGCCGTCAGATAATTCAGCGTATCCGCCGCGATGACCGGCGTATAGACCCGCAGATTCTGACCGCTGACATAAAATTCAATCATGCTTTTCCTCCTCGTTGAGCTGCCGGACAAGCCTGATGAGGTAGTCCCGCAGCTGTCTGATCTGCTGCTTTTCGTCTCCCGTGAGGATGGGCGGCAGCTCGATCATCCCACATCACTTCCCATCGTCAGGATTTTTGCGATGGAATAGAGCCGCACCTCGCCCTTCCCCACGAGCTTCATGCGCATGTGGTCGCAGCGGCGCGGCCGCACGGGCAGGGTCACGGTGCGTGTGCCCTTCATCTTCACGCGCCCCTGCCGCACCCACTCCCCGCTGGAGTCGTACATCAGGTACACGTCAAGCTGTGCGCCCTCCTCCATGTACAGGCGCAGGTTGAAGCGCGAGAGATACTTGCGGTCGGGGTTGTAGAATTCCCCGTCGCCGATGCGCGCCTTGTGGCGGTAGCCCGCGAAGACATCGGTCACGACGCGTTCGGCGTATTCATAATCCAGTTTTGGCAGCAGCGCCATGCTCTCCCTCCCCTCAGAAGCGAAAGCCCTCGGCCCTCTGCCGGGGCCGGTGGCTGCGGTTATACCAGTTGGCCCAGCCCTGGTACGCGCTGTTGAAAAGGGTCATGCGCTTGTTGTAGCGCTGGGTCTCCCCATTTTCGGCGGCAACCATGGCCTGCAGATAGTAGTAATACAGATCCTCGCCGTAGGGCTCCTTTACCAGAAGCTCTTCCTCGCCGCTCTCGTAGACGTCGGGGAAGGGGCTCCATACGTCCTCGTGGGTCTGGATGATCTCCCGGTAGATGCGCCCGTCGAGGGACCGGAGCCAGTGAAGCTTCTGCTCCGGCGAATAATCATTCGGCTCCAGCAGATCCAGCCGCTCAATGATGTCCATTGCTTTCAAATAATCACCTTCCTTATGGGCTCCCTCTCTGAGGGAGCTGTCGCGCAGCGACTGAGGGAGTCTCCCCTTTCTCATGGCGCGCCTTTCGGCGCGCCATGATTCTTTTTTTACACGCTCTGCTTGCGCACGTCGACGCTCTGGTAGAAGCGGTCGGCGGCGAGGTCCGCGCGCTTGATCTCGGCGGCCACGGCGGCAGGCACCTTGGACTTCTTGCCGCGCGGCAGCAGGTAGTTTACGCCGTTGATGCCGACGAACAGATTTCTGCTTCGTTAAACATGCTGTTCTCCTTATCTCAACCGACAAAGCTGTCGGGAAAGGGTATGTTTGTCACAGTCTGCGCGTTTTGCCGCCGGAGCTGCTGCCCTTCCGGTTTGCGGCAAGCTTGATCTGCTCCTTCGACCCTGTGGTAGTTTTGCTGCCGGTGCCGCCGCCGTTCGACGAGCCGCCATAGACCACGCCGGAATCGCCGCCGGTCAAAGCGCTCGGAAACGTGATCCCACCGAGCCCGCCGGACATGAGCATTGCCTCCGGGTTTTTCAGCAGATAGCTGCTGCGCAGCGCGTCTGCCTGGCCGCGGCTCAACCCGGCCGCAGAGAGCTCCGCGTCACTGGGGCTGTAGCCGCTCTGACTGATGAGGCTCACCATGTTCTGATAGCTCTTGTCGCTGCGCTGAACGTTCAGCTTTTCCTGCGCAAGGGCATTGGCGTAGTCTTCCTGCTCGCGCTGGTGCTGCATCTGATTCAGCTTGAGCTCCCGGTCCAGCTTGTCCTGTCCGCGGAGGTATGCCTGCTGCTCCAACTGAGAAGCCATATCGTAGCGGTCCTTTTCGCGTCCGAGCTCATCCCGGGCAAGATCCATCGTCGTGTCGAACAGGCCTCTGAGCTCGTCGCCCTCAGCGCTGTATCGCTCCCAGGCAGCTTTGTAAAGCTGCGGCATGACCTGACCCAGGCGCTGCAGGTACAGTTCATATTCCTGCTGCCCCACGCTTTGGGCGTAACTGGAGCCGTAGCCGCCGGTGAGGGCGGCCGCCTGCCCCATGGTGTCGCGCATGGCGTGTTCGCCCTCGGTGACCATCTGGGTGCGGTAGTTCTGATACAGGGGGTCGCTGCGCGGATCGTAGCGGAACGCGGGCCGGTTCACGATCTCATCGTAGAGCCTGCGGATCTCGCCGTCATAGCTGGATGTAAAGTCCGGCAGCGCGCTCTGGGCCCGGCGCAGCGCCTCCATGGTGCTGTCATATTCCGTCTTTTCGTTTTCGCTCATTCCTCGTCCTCCTCTTCCGGCTCTTCGCCCGTGAGCGTGAGCGTAATGTTTTCCGGTCTGTTCTCGGCCAATACCGCGATGCCCGCCGCGACGGTGTCGAAACACTCGCGGCACAGCGCTTTGTTCCCCTCAGGGGCGCAGCGGACGGCGAAGAAGCCCGGCGCGCGTTTCACAGCAGGCAGCGTGTGCTCCGCCGTCTCCTGCAAGCGCCGCTCCAGCGCCATCATCAGCGTGCTCAGCGCCGCGCACACGAGATCGCAGCCCGGCTCCCCGGCCCCTGCATGCCCCTCCATGGTGAGGCTGAGGGCGGCGCGGTCATAGCATACGCGCGTCATCTTCCGCCTCCCGGCTGGCCGGCGCCGCTGGCTCTGGCTCTGGCCTTTTCCATGCGCCGGTCCTCGCTGCCGCTGTCGGTCTGTACCTTCCCCTTTTTTGGCGGTACCGCATGGCCGGTGATGCCCGCCATCAAAGCCGCTGACCGCTCGGGCTCATATTTCTGCGTCATGGCCAGGGCGTACTGCTGGTAGAGGGCCAGCTCCTTCTGCATGCTGCCGTTATAGAAAAGCTGCTGCATGAGTTCGTCCTTCCTCGACAGAGACCCGGATGAATTCGACTGGTTTGAAGTGAATATCGTGCAGGACGGAAAACAGGTGTTTGGCAGAAAGAAGGAAGACGCCGAGCGCAGTGCGGGGGGAGAATCCGTATACTTCACCTTTACGGGCGTCGAAACCGCTCACCTGCGGGCGGGAACCCCGGCCTTTGCCCGGGCACGCGGGGCTGTCCCGGGCGGGCTGGTGATGCAGAGTGCGGTGGAGGAGATCTGCGTGCTGGATGCCTTCGGCGTGGGAAGGGAGAAACCATGAAACTGAGACAGAGAGACAAAAGGAAAGGAGAACTCAGCTTCAATAGCGGGGGCACAGTCGAGCTGGACCAATATATAACGCGTGCCGAAAGCGCGGCGGCACAGGCGGCGGAAAGCGCCGCTGCCGCTGCCGCTGCCGCGCAGCTCGGACAGGTCGGGATGAACGCGGATGCGATTGCGGCACTGCGCCGCGATGTGGACAGCATCGGAGAAGAGCTCCCGGGGAAATATACGATTCCGGTTGAGGGTATCCCGGAGACAGACCTTTCCGCAGACGTGCGGGCGTCACTGGGCAGGGCGGATACCGCCCTGCAGCCCGACGCGCTCTCGGCCTACCGCACGGCCGCGGCACAGGACGAGATCGACGGCGGCAAGCAGGCAAAGCTTGTCTCCGGCGAGAACATCAAGACCGTTAACGGACAGACGATCCTCGGTGCGGGAGACCTGACGATTCCGTACAGCCGACCGAATCTGCTTGACAACTGGTACTTTGTCGGCGGGGGCAGCCAGCAAGGCAATGGCGTGTTCCCAATCAATCAAAAGGGACAGACGACGTATACCGCATCCGGGATAACGATAGACCGCTGGAAAGGCGGTGAAAAAGTCACCGTAAGCACCTCGTATACAGAGTTTGTCAATACGTCCACTTCGTCGAGGTCATTTTATAGTCAAAGACTTACTCTTGCGGCGGCTACTCTTGCAAGCCAGAAATGCACAATAAGCATTCTGACCTCTGATGGAAGTCTATATAGTGCTACAGGAACAGTTGGAGCGGCGAGCAGCGGCACAAGAAGTCCGAACATAGACTTCGGCGGAAATTCCTTCTTTCTTAGCCAAGACTATTCTGGGGCTGTCGTTACATTGGCCGTTGCCGTCGGCTCCGTTAAATTGAGGGCAGTCAAGCTTGAAATCGGGGACTATCAGACGCTGGCACATAAAGAAGGCAGTACCTGGGTACTGAATGAAATCCCCGATTACAAAAATGAGCTGGAAAAATGCCGACGCTATCTGCTTGTTACAAACTATAGCAGCGCTAATTATGTGGGTTTTCCGGGCCTCATAACTGGTGATACAACTGCACAAGGATTCATTTCGCATGGGATGAATGGGAATCCTACAATTTCTCCGAATAGTGGTAGCAACTGGACAATTCGCACATATAACGGAACAACAATTGTTCCGACAACCATTTCTCCGTGGTTTGCGTCACCGACATGCATTGGCGTTAAATTTACCATACCATCAACAACTACCCGTGGGGTATGTATGATATCAACAAACAGCGCAACAGATGTAATCTTTTCTGCTGAAACATAAGGAGGACACACACATATGTACATTATTCAGGAAATCCAGACCAGCGGCGGCAGCACCGCGCTGCTCCCGGCCATCACCAAAGCCGACAGAAATGAGATGGAATCCACTGTGCATTCCATCCTCGCCTCTGCCGCACTCAGCGCCGTTGAGGTGCACACGGTCATCGTCTATGACGAGCACGGCAACACCATCAAGCGCGAGTATTATGAGCATCTTCCGCAGGCAGAGAGCGCTTGACGAAAGTTGCAACGGGGCGCTGATCGGAAGGGGAGGACAGAGCAATGTACTGGCATGAGCTGATACAGGAGCTGGAGATCATCCATGCGGGAGCGTGGTTCCTTACGGGGGTCATCGCAGGCATGACGCTTACACTCACGCTGATCGCTTTGACGGGAGGCAGAAAATGAAGGGTGTGGATATTTCCCATTATCAGAAGGGCTTGACAATCCGGCAGATCCGGGACGCGGGCTGCTGCTTTGTGATCATCAAAGTCACCGAAGGTGCGGGCCTTAAAGACGACGCGGCCTTTGAGTTTTACCGCGAAGCTTATGAATCGGGCTTTCCGGCGGGCTGCTACTGCTACAGCCACGCCCTCACCCCCGAACAGGCGCAAAGCGAGGCGCGCTTCCTGCTGGACACCATCAACGGCTTCCCCATGCCCTGCGGCATCTTCCTCGACATGGAGCAGCCCGCGCAGCTCAGCCTGCCGAAGGAGAGACTCACGGCGATCGTGTCGGCGTGGTGCGGGGCCGTCGGTGAGGCCGGATATGTACCCGGCATATACAGCAGCGAGTACGGTGTCTGGGCAAAGCTCGACCCGGCCGCTTTGCCGGACGGCTGCCTTGCCTGGGTAGCCCACTACGGCAAGGAACCCCAGATCCCCTGCGATCTGTGGCAGTCGGGCGACAATGGCAGGATCGGCGGCGTGACGGTGGATACCGACGAGGCGAGAAGCGAGCGCTTCAAGCGTATTGTTGAGCGGGGATTTTCCTCGCAGCCGCAGCCCCCGGAGGGGGAGCCGGCGCTTTCCGGACTTCTGGAACGGCTGGGGGCATACATTCGGACGCGGGAGTTTCGGCAGGGATTTCTCGACTATATACAGAGGACGGAGGCGGAAGACGATGAGTGAGGCATGGATCAGCGTTGCAGGCTCGGTTGCGGTGGGGATCCTGACGCTGATCGGGGTACTGCTGAGCAACAACAGAGCGCAGGCGGTGACGGAGACCAGACTGGAGGAGCTGACGCGGGAGGTGCGCGAGCACAACGGCTTTGCCCGCCGCATGCCCGTGGTGGAGGAACAGATCCGGGTCATCAATCACAGGATCAGTGACCTGGAGAGAGAACAGAAAGGAGCGTAGTGATGGAGTATATGGGAATGGCAGGTGTTGCGGCGATCAGCGTGATCGCCTGGCTTGTGGGGGAGACGGTCAAGCTCCTGCCGATTGACAATCGCTGGATCCCCGTGATCTGCGGGGTATGCGGGGGCGTACTCGGCATCGTCGGGACGCGCGTGATGCCGGACTTCCCGGCGCGGGATCTCATGAGCGCGGCGGCGGTCGGCATCGTGTCCGGCCTTGCGGCCACCGGCGCCGATCAGATTAGCAAGCAGCTCAGGGGCTGAAGACACGGCGGGAGAGGGAGTCCGGACGGGCTCCCTTTTTTCGCGTTTCGGACCGTCTGTGAGCTGCCCTGAGACGCGGGTGTCATCGCACTTGCAAAGCAGGCTGTTTTCCGATATAATACTCACACTCAAAAGATGACGAGGAGGCACACTATGGGCAAGCTGTTTGTGATCTGCGGCCCCAGCGGCGCGGGCCTGCGGGAGATCGCGGGCGCGGCATTGGACGGCCGGAACGATATCGGGAATGTGGTCCCTGTGACGGCGCGCAAGATGAAGGCCGGAGAGCAAAACGGCGTCGGCTTCTGGTTTTACGACCTGGAGGCTTGGAACGCCATGAAGGAATCCGGCGAGCTTCTGGAGTGCACCGAATTTGCCGGCAACGACTACGGCACATCGAGAAAGCTTGTTCAGGAGCAGCTTGACACGGGCAAAAACGTCGTGCTGAACCTGGAGGCCGCGCGCGCAAAACAGCTCAAGGCGAACATGCCCGAGGCCGTATGCGTGTATATGGCCCCGTCAACGGACGAGATCCTCCGCATGCGTTATGAGAAGACCGCCCGCAGCCCCTTTGAGGTCTCGGCCCGCATGGACGTGGCCGCACAGGAAAAGCAGGCTGCCGCCTTCTGCGACCGCACGATCTTCACCGACGACGCGGATGAGGCGGCTAAGGAACTGAGCGCGCTGCTCGATCAGGCCTGAGTATGGACTGGAAAGAAACATACCGGGACCGCGTCATGAGCCCCGAGGCGGCCTGCGCCCTCATCCGCTCCGGCGATACGCTCACCTCCAACTTCGGCGGCAGCATCCCCTATGCCTTTCTGGATGTGCTGGCGGATTATGCCCTCGAACACCTGGAAAACGTGACGCTGTACCTTGCGGGCTTTTACAAGCGGACGAAGATCGCCGACAAGGTATACAATCCCCATATCACGGTAAAGAGCTGCTTTCTCGGTCCCTGGGAACGCAAGGCGGTATCGGAGGGCTCGAACCTTTCGTACCAGGCGATGCACCTTGCAAACATCAACCATGACCGCATGGGCAAGCACCGCGCGCGCGTCATTCTCGCGGCGGGCAGCGAGCCCGATGAAAACGGTATGATCAGCCTGGGCGTGGCACCTTTCGACCCTGTATTGCTGGACACCTGCGATACGGTGATCGTGCAGGTAAACCGGAACATGCCCTTCGTCTATGGCGAGAACTGCCGGATCCCGGCGGAGCGCGTGACGGCCCTGGTGCCGATGGACGAGGAGCTGCCCGAGATGGTGATGGCGGAACCCAACGATGCCCAGCGCCGGATCGCCGGGCATATCGTCGAGCGCGTGGAAGACGGTGCCTGCGTGCAGTTCGGCATCGGCGGCATTTCGGCGGCGATCGGCGAGGCCCTGACGGAAAGACGTGACCTCGGCTGCCACTCGGAAATGCTGACCGAGCCCATCATGGCGCTCATGAAGGCGGGCGTCATCAACAACTGCCGCAAGAGCTTCTGCCCCGGCAAGACAGTGTTCACCAACGCTCTCGGCACGGCGGAACTCTACCGCTTCATGGACCGCAATCCTGCCCTGGAGGCGCACCCCACGGCGTGGCTCAACGACCCGCGCAACATCGCCAGAAACGACAATATGATCTCCGTAAACGGCGCGTTGTGCGTCGACCTCACCGGACAGGTCTGTGCGGAGTCCATCGGCTTCCGGCAGTTTTCCGGTACGGGCGGGCAGCTCGATTACGTGCGCGGCGCGAGATGGAGCCGCGGCGGCAAGAGCTTTCTGACCTTCCCGTCGGTACATGTTGACAAGGCGGGCGGCGTACACTCCAACATCTCCCTCACGCTTCCCGCGGGCAGCATCGTCACCACCCCGCGTGCGGATGTGCACTTTATCGTCACCGAGTACGGCGCGGCCGATCTCCAGGACGAGCCGGCGGATGTGCGCGCAAAGCGCCTGATCGCCGTGGCCCATCCCGACTTTCGGGATGAGCTTCTCTTCGAGGCAAAGAAGGCGGGATACATCGTGTGACACACGCAAACTTCATCATGGAAACAGCAGGGCGGACCTGTGCTTCTGACAGCATGGATCCGCCTTTTTCTGCGCGGAGACCGTCTGTCCGGCGCCTGTGGCAAAGGTCAGCCGCTTTTTGCCGGACAAAAAAACGGAAAATCTCCGCTTTGCTCTGGTCAAAGGCGGGAAAATATGGTATGCTTGTATTTGTAGAATTATACCCTTCGAAGCTTACGGAGGAATACCGACATGTTCAAAAGCCATGAGAAATTTCACTCCGCCAACGGCAGGCGCCAGATTCTGATTGCCGACGATGAAGAGCTCAACCGCGATTTGCTGGGCCTGGTGCTGAGCGACGACTATGAGCTGCTCTACGCCTGCGACGGCCCGGAGACACTGAATCTGATGCGCACGCACAGCCAGACGCTTTCCATGGTGCTGCTGGATCTGATGATGCCCGGCATGAACGGGATCGAACTGCTGCGCGTCAAGAAAGAGGAGCCCGCCATCGCGGGCATCCCGATCATCGTCGTCACCGCCGACCATGGGGCGGAGGCGGAGTGCCTGACCCTCGGTGCCATCGACTTTATCTCCAAGCCCTATCCGCAGGCGGACGTAATCCGCGCCCGCGTCCTGCGCACCATCGAGCTTGTCGAGGACCGACAGATCATCCTGTCCACCGAGCGCGACGAGCTCACGGGTCTTTACAGCCGGGAGTATTTCTACCGCTATGCCGAGCAGCTTGACCAATATCACAGAGAGCAGCCGATGGACGCCATCGTCATCGACATCAACCACTTCCACATGATCAACGAGCGCTTCGGCACCTCCTACGGAGATACGGTTCTGCGCCGCATCGGCGAGCAGATACGAAACACCGTGCGCGAGGACGGCGGGATCGTTTGTCGGCGCGAGTCGGATACCTTCATGATCTACTGCCCCCACAGCCGGGACTACCGCGCCATCCTGGACAGCGCCTCCGCCGGCCTTGCGGGGAGCGACCGGCCTGCCAGCCGCATCCGCCTGCGCATGGGCGTATACGAAAACGTGGACAAAACGCTCGATATCGAGCGCCGCTTCGACCGGGCCAAGAACGCTGCCGACTCCGTGCGCGGCAGCTTCAGCAACGCCATCGGCTTTTACGACGAGACGCTGCACAGGAAGGAGCTGTTCGACGAGCAGCTCATCGAGGACTTCCATACCGCTGTCGACGAGCATCAGTTTGAGATCTGGTATCAGCCCAAGTTCAACATCCGTAAAAAGACCCCCGTCCTCACCAGTGCCGAGGCGCTGGTGCGCTGGCGGCATCCGCAGCTCGGCATGATAAGCCCCGGTGTGTTTATCCCGCTTTTTGAGGCAAACGGCCTCATCAGCCCGCTCGACCACTATGTCTGGCGCGCGGCTGCCGCGCAGATCCGCGAATGGAAGGACAGGTTCGGCTTCTGCGTGCCGGTGTCGGTGAACGTGTCGCGCGTGGACATGCTCGACCCGGGTCTCATCGACAGCTTTATGGAGCTGCTGCGAGAAAACCGCCTCAAGACGAGCGACGTGCTGCTGGAAATCACGGAGTCTACCTATACACAGGATTCCGACCAGATCATTCAGACCGTCAGCCTCCTGCGCGAACTGGGCTTTCAGGTGGAGATGGACGACTTCGGTACGGGATATTCGTCGCTGAACATGATCTCCACCCTGCCCATCGACGCGCTCAAGCTGGATATGCAGTTTATCCGCAACGCCTTCGACAAGAAACGCGACACGCGGATGCTGGAGGTCATCATCGAGATTGCCGACTATCTCTCCGTGCCTGTTATCGCCGAGGGCGTGGAGACGGCCGAACAGCTCAATGCCCTCCGGGCCATGGGCTGCGACATCGTGCAGGGCTACTACTTCTCCAAGCCCGTCCCCGCCGTCGAGTTTGAGCGCTTTCTGATCGAGCGCCGGGACATGGGGACACAGGTTTCCGCACTGAACACCCGCGGCCGCTTTTCACCCGATTATGCGAGCTTTGCCAAAGCCCTGTCCCGCGATGTCGAAAGCATCTACTATATCGACGTGGAGACAGACAGCTATCTTGAATATATCTTCGACGGGGCATACAGCCTGCTGCCGATCGAGACCAGCGGCAGCGACTTCTTCAATGAGTGTCAGAACAATATCCAGAAGGTGGTTTTGCGCCAGGACTGGGAGCGCGTGGCAAACGCACTGAGCAAGCGTGTGCTGACAGCGGCCCTGGAAGAGCACAGGAGCTTCTCCATGGACTACCGCCTCGTCATTGACGGCGTGCCGCGCTATTACCGCCTCAAGGCTGTTCCCGCCGAGCCCGAGGGCCTGCACCACATCGTTGTGGGCGTGAGCAATGTGGACGCCCAGATCAGCCGGGAGCAGCGCCAGTTTGCTGAGCAGCAGAATCTGGCCTCCTTCCCGCGCATCTCCCAGGCGCTGGCCCAGGACTACTTCATCATCTACTATGTGGACGTGGAGACGGATTATTTCATCGAATACCGGGCCGGGGACGATTTTGAGAAGATCGGCATCGAGAAGCAGGGCGAGGACTTCTTCAATCTCAGCCGCCGCAATATGCCGCGCTTCGTCTATGCCGACGATATTGCCGGATTCATGGACGTGTTCACAAAAGAAAACATCCTGTATGAGCTGGATGAAAACGGCAGCTTCTCCCTCACCTACCGCATGATGATGGATGGGGAACCCAAGTATGTGCTGATGAAGGCTGCGCGCCTGGATGATCGGCACATCGTCATCGGCACCAGCAACGTCAATGCCGAGGTGCAGCGCCGGAAGGCCGCCGTTGTGCGCTCGGCGGTGGCGCAGGCGCTTTCGTCGGACTACTTCCTGATCTTCTACATCGACACCGAGACCGACCGCTTCATCGAGTATCGACCCACCGAATCGGACGGGGAGCTGGACATGCAGAACGGCGGCGAGAACTTCTTCGACGTCAGCCGCAAAAGCATCTACGCCAATGTATGTGAGGAATGCCGCGAGCAGGTGAGCGCGCTTTTCGACAAGGACAATCTGCTCCGCCTGCTGGATGAAAACGGCAGCTATACCATCGATTACCGCTACATGATGAACGGCGTGCCCACCTATATTCACATGAAGGCCAGCCGCATGGCGGACAGGAATGACCCGCACATCGTCCTCGGCCTGCGCAACATCGATGAGCGCGTCCGCCGCGAGCAGGCCCAGGCGAAGGCCCTGCAGAAGGCCACCGAGCTTGCCAGCCGCGATGCCCTGACCGGGGTCAAGAGCAAGCGCGTCTTTGTGGAGGCGGAGCTTGTGTGGGACACCCGTATCGAAGAGAAGTCTGCCGTCCCCTTTGCCGTGGCGGTCTTTGACCTCAACGACCTCAAGACCATCAACGACACCCTTGGCCACGCGGCGGGCGACAGCTACATCCGCGTTGCCTGCGCGGCTGTCTGCGCCGCCTTCCAGCACAGCCCCGTCTACCGCATCGGCGGGGACGAGTTTGCCGCCATCCTGGTCTCGAGCGACTTTGAAAAGCGCAGCGAGCTCAAGGAGAGCTTCCGCGCCCTCAACTTCGCGCGCCGCTTCCCCGACGAGGCGGTGGTCGCCTGCGGCATGTCGGACTTTATCCCGGGGCGGGATGTCTGCTTCCAGGATGTTTTCAAGCGCGCCGACGCGGACATGTACGAAAATAAAAAAGAACTGAAAAACAAAAAATAAGTTTCGGAGGAATCATGCCATGAGGAAGACCAAGATCATCTGTACCATCGGCCCGTCCAGTGAAGATCCCGCCGTGTTCCGGGCCATGTGCAAGCAGGGCCTGAACGTCGCACGTCTCAATTTCTCCCACGGCACCCACGAAGAGCACCAGAAGAAGATCGACATGATCAAAGCCGTGCGCGAGGAGCTCAAGCTCCCCATCGCCATCATGCTCGACACCAAGGGACCCGAGTACCGCATCCGCACCTTCAAAAACGGGAAGATCACCCTCAAGGACGGTGACAGCTTCACCTTCACCACCCGCGAGGTGGAGGGCGACGAGACCATCGTCTCCGTGAGCTATGCCGGCCTTGCCGACGATCTCAATGTCGGTGACCGCATCCTCGTCAACAACGGCCTTGTCATCTTTGAGGTCACCGCCATCGAGGGCAGCGAGATCCACTGCAGCGTCATCACCGGCGGCGTACTCTCCGACCGCAAGAGCATGAGCTTCCCCGGCAAGGTCATGCGCCAGGCCTACATGAGCGATCAGGATCGGGCAGACCTGCTGTTCGGCATCCAGAACGGGGTGGACTTTGTGGCCGCCTCCTTCGTCTCCTGCAAGCAGGACATCGTCGACCTCAAGACCTTCCTCAAGGCAAACGGCGGCGGGGATATCGACGTCATCGCCAAAATCGAAAACCAGTCGGGCGTGGACAACATCGACGAGATCTGCTCGGTATGCGAGGGCGTCATGGTCGCCCGCGGTGACCTGGGCGTGGAGGTTCCCTTCACCGAACTGCCCGCCATCCAGAAGTACCTCATCACCAAGTGCCGCATGCTCGGCAAGCGCGTCATCACTGCCACCGAGATGCTGGAAAGCATGATCACCAATCCCCGGCCTACCCGCGCCGAGATCAGCGACGTTGCCAACGCCGTCTACGACGGTACCAGCGCCATCATGCTCTCGGGCGAGTCCGCCGCGGGCAAGTACCCCATCGATGCGGTGCGCGTCATGAGTGAGATCGCCGAGGAGACCGAGCGCCACATCGACTACACCGGCCTCTTCCACACCCAGACCTTCGCCATCCACAACCGGGTCGACGCCATCTCCCACGCGGCCTGCACCATGGCCATCGATCTTGACGCCAAGGCCATCGTTGTTACCTCCATCAGCGGCATGACGGTGCGCATGGTCTCCCGCTTCCGCGCGCCCATCACCATCCTCGGTCTTGCCACCGGAGAGCGCGCCTGGTACAAGCTGGCCCTGAGCTGGGGCGTCATTCCGCTGCTGACCGAACAGTTCCCGAGTATGGATGTGCTCAACTACTTTGCCCTCAAGGAGGCCAAGCGCGTCCTGAACCTCGACGACGGCGACACCGTGGTCATGACCGGCGGCAACACCTCCGGCCAGAGCGGCAACACAAACGTCATCCGTATCGAGACGATCTCGTAAAACAAACCGGGGGCCGATGTGTATCGGCCCCTTTATCATATTGGAGGAATACCCATGGCAATCGACACCGACCGCAGCCTGCAGACTCAGGTCATCTACTCTGTATACGTCCGCGCCCACACCCCCGAGGGGACCTTCCGGGCCGTCATCCCCGATCTCGACCGCATCCGCTCCCTCGGTACGGATATCATCTGGTTCATGCCTATCCACCCCATCGGCATAGAGGGCAAAAAGGGAAGCCTCGGCTGTCCCTATGCAAACCGCGATTACCGCGATGTAAACCCCGTCTACGGCACCATGGAGGATTTTAAAGCCCTTGTCGACGAGATCCACGCCCGCGGCATGAAGGTGCTGATCGATGTGGTGTATAACCACACCTCGCCGGATTCAGTGCTGTATAGGACTCACCCGGAGTTTTTCTACCACGGCCCCGATGGGAAACCCGGCAACCGCTACGGCGACTGGACGGACGTGATCGACCTCGACTACTCCGTGCCGGAGCTCTGGGACTACCAGATCGAGTCCCTGCGCTTCTGGGCGGGCATCGTGGACGGCTTTCGCTGCGACGTGGCAAGCCTCGTGCCGCTGGACTTCTGGAAGAAGGCCCGCACGGCGGTCAAGCAGGTAAACCCCGGCTGTATCTGGCTTGCGGAGAGTGTGCACCTCTCCTTCGCCTGCAAGGCCCGCCGCCTGGGCTTTCACACCATGCGGGACAGCGAAGGCTTCGAGGCTTTCGATATGGAATACGATTACGACATCCGTGAAGTCTTCGACAAGCTTCTGAACAACCGGTGCCCCCTGTCCCACTGGACGGATATGCTGAACTTCCAGGAGGGGGAGTACCCCGACAACTACAACAAGATGCGCTGCCTGGAGAATCACGACCAGCCTCGCATCGCCTCGCTGGTTCCGGACATGGAGGCGCTCGTCAACTGGACGGCCATGCTCTACTTTCTCAAGGGTACCACGCTCATCTACGCCGGGCAGGAGTGGGCCGACGCGCACCTGCCGAGCCTCTTTGAAAAAGAGACCATCAACCGGGAAACCGGCTGCTCCCTGATGCCGCTGATGAAAAAGCTGGCAAGAGCGAAGAAGGAGCTCTTCACCGGCGAGGACAGCTTCTGGGCCACGGCCGACGACCATCATCACATCGCGGTCATGGAGCGGGAGAACAGCGAAAGGCACTGCGTCGGCGTCTTCTCGCTCAAGGCGAAGTGTGCTGAGGTAGAGGTGCCGCTTCCCGACGGGGAATACATAAATCACATCGGCGGCAACATGGTGACCGTCAAAAACGGCAGGGTATACTGCGATGGCACGCCCCTGCTGCTTGATGAAATAAAATGACAAGACCGGTTGTGGGCCGCTTTGCGCCCAGCCCCACGGGTTACATGCACATGGGCAATCTCCTGGCCATGCTGCTGGCGTGGCTCGACTGCCGTGCCTTAAACGGGGAGATGGTCTTTCGCATGGAGGACCTGGACCCCGCGCGCTCCAAACCTGTCTTTGCCGCAGCCATGGCCGACGATCTGCGCTGGCTGGGGCTGGACTGGGATCGCGGCTGGCCGGAGGATGAACACTATGCGCAGTCACGGCGCACGGCAGTCTATGAAGACGCCTTTGAGGCCCTGAGAGCCCGCAATTTCGTCTACCCCTGCTGGTGTACCCGCAGTGAGCGCCTGGCGGCGGCTTCGGCTCCGCACCCCGGCGAACGGGAGCATGACGGCGGCTGCCGCTGCGCCCGCATGACGAATGCCGAGCGGGAGGCCATGGAGAACACCGGCCGCCGTCCGGCGTGGAAGCTGCGGTGCCCGGATGAGGCCATCACTGTTCTTGACGGGCATTACGGCGCGTTCACCCAGAACCCGGCCAGGGAGGCGGGGGACTTCATCATCCGCCGCGCGGACGGGGTGTTTGCCTATCAGCTCGCAGTGAGCGTGGACGATATGCTGATGGGAATTACGCGCGTAGTGCGCGGGCGGGATCTGCTGTTCTCGGCGCCGCGGCAGAAAAGGCTCATTGAAACCCTCGGCGGCACGGCCCCGGACTACTGCCACTGTCCGCTGCTCACCGGCGGCGCGGGCAAGCTCTCCAAGCGCCTCGGCAGCCTCAGCACGCAGGTGCTGCGAAAGGAAAAGCGGCCCGAGGAAGTGATCGGGGAGCTCGCCTTCCTCTGCGGCCTGACGGACAGCACCGCGCCGGTCTCGGCGCGCGAACTGATCCCCGGCTTTTCCTGGGACAGGGTGCGGACGGAGGATATACCGCTTTGTGAATAAAAAAGCTTCAGCAAGGTTTTCCTGTGCTGAAGCTTTTTTATGCGATAAAATTGGCTTTATTCCGCGTCCGGCTCCTCTTCCGCCGAAGGCTCGGCAGCCGGGGCATCCTCAGCGGGCGCGGCCTCTTTCGGGGCATCGGCTTCTGTGGGGACTTGGGCCGGAGTCTCCGCCTCCGCCGGGGTTTCGCGCTCAGCGTCACCGTCGGTCATGGAGATCTTCTTCGCCGGGCGCTCGATGGTGCTGTCCTCGCGCACCTTTCTGAGCTCCTTGGGCGGCATGGGCATAAACTCGCCGTGCTCAAAGAAGTAGTTGAATTCCTCGGCCTCCATGGTCTCGTTCTCAAGCAGGTACTCCGCAATGGCGCGAAGCTGGTCGGCGTGGTCGGTGAGGATCTTCTCGCACATGGCGCTGGCCTCGTCGAAGATCTTCTTGACCTCCTCGTCGATCATGCCGGCGGTCTCTTCGGAATAGCTCTTGGTCTGGCCGAAGTCGCGGCCGATGAAGATGGAGTGACCGGAGTTGTCGTAGGAGATGGGGCCCAGGCGCTCGCTCATGCCGTAGCGCATGACCATGTCGCGGGCAAGGGAGCTTGCCTGCTGGATGTCGTTGGAGGCGCCGGTGGAGATGTCGTCCAGGAACAGCTTCTCTGCCATGCGTCCGCCGAGGGCCATGACAATGTTTTCAAACATCTCGGACTTGGACTTGAAGTTTTCCAGATCCTCCTGGGGGCGGAAGAGGGTGAAGCCGCCCGCGCCGCCGCGGGGGATGATGGTGATATAGTGGACGGGGTCGACGTGAGTGAGGTATCTGCCCGCGATGGCGTGGCCGGATTCGTGATAGGCGGTGAGTTTTCTCGCCTTGTCGCTCATCTTGCGGCTCTTCTTCTCGGGGCCCATCTGCACCTTGAGGATTGCCTCGTCGATATCCTCCATGTTGATGAAGCGGTGCTTGCGCCGCACGGCGAGCAGTGCCGCCTCGTTCATGAGGTTTTCAAGGTCCGCGCCCGCAAAGCCGGGCGTGCCCTTGGCGATGGAGTTGAGGTCCACATCCTCGGCGAGCTGCTTGTCGCGGGAGTGGATCTTCAAAATGGCCTCGCGCCCGCGGATATCGGGCAGGCCCACATAGACCTGACGGTCAAAGCGGCCCGGACGCAGCAGGGCGTTGTCCAGAATATCCGCGCGGTTGGTCGCCGCCATGACAATGACACCCTCGTTGTTGCCAAAGCCGTCCATCTCCACCAGCAGCTGGTTCAAAGTCTGCTCGCGCTCGTCATGTCCGCCGCCGAGGCCGCTGCCTCTCTGACGGCCGACGGCGTCGATCTCGTCGATGAAGATGATGGCGGGGGCGGCCTTCTTGGCCTGCTCGAACAGGTCGCGCACACGGCCCGCGCCGACGCCGACATAGAGCTCCACAAAGTCAGAGCCGGAGATAGACAGAAACTGCACGCCCGCCTCGCCCGCGACGGCCTTGGCAAGCAGAGTCTTGCCGGTGCCCGGAGGGCCGACGAGCAGCACGCCCTTGGGGATACGCGCGCCCATGGCAGTGTAGGCCTTGGGATCCTTGAGGAAGTCGACGATCTCCGAAAGCTCTTCCTTCTCCTCATCGCAGCCGGCCACGTCGTTGAAGGTCTTCTTGTTCTTCTCGTCGCTGCCGAGTCTTGTGCGGGCCTTGGAGAACTTGGTGATGCCGCCCGCGCCGCCGCCGGCACGGCTCATCATGAAATACCACAGCGCCATCGCACCGCCCATGACCAGAATATAGGGCAGCATGCTGGCCCACCAGGGGACCACAAAGCCCTCGTCATAGTTGTACTTTTCCAGGATGCCCTTTTCGTACTGCTCCTTGATGAGGTCACCAAAGTCGTTGTAGAACACACTGAAGCTGTACAGGTCGTAGGTCATCTCTTCCGTGGGCAGTTCGCTGTTGTCGGTCCTGACCTGGAGGATGATGGTGTTGCCCTCGGTGGTGAAGGACTTGACCTTTTCTTTCTGGAAGAGGTCAACAAGGTCGGAGTAATTTTTCAGTTCCTTGGTGTCCTTGGTGCCGGTCATGGTGAAGATGACAGCGATCATGATCGCGATGAGCAGAACATAGAAGCCAAGGTCTCTGGCGCGTTTCGGATTCAAAAACGTTCACTTCCTTATATATAGCTGGGAAAAAGGGAAATACAAATTTACGAATAGATCTCCGGTTTCAAAATACCGATATACGGCAGGTTGCGGTAGTGCTCGTTGTAGTCGAGGCCGTAGCCGACCACGAAGGCGTCCGGCACCTCAAAGCAGGAGTAGTCGGCATAGACGTCTGCCTTGCGGCGGGAGGGCTTGTCCATCAGCGTCGCGATGGTGATGGAAGCCGGGCGGCGGTTCATGAGATAGCCCTTGAGGTAGCTGAGCGTCACGCCGGAGTCAAGAATGTCCTCCACGATGATGATGTGGCGGCCCTCAATATCCTGGTTCAGGTCCTTGTTGATCTTCACCGCGCCCGTGGAGCTGGTGCCGCTGTAGGAGGAGACAGCCATGAAGTCCATGGAGCACTTGATGTCCACATGGCGCATCAGGTCTGCCATGAAGATGAAGCAGCCCTTGAGCACACCCACGAAGATGGGATCCTTGTCCTTGAAATCCTCGGTGATCCTGCGGCCGATCTCGGCCACATGCGCCTCAAGCTCTTCCTCAGAGATGAGCACACTTTCGATATCGTTATTCATTCATTATCTCCTGAATTGTTATTTTGATGGCCCGTTCGCCTTCCTTCGGCGAGGCGCGCTCATCAAGGGCAAGGCCCCGTACGAGCAGCGGCCCATTTCCGTTGCGCAGAATAAGGCACTGATCCCGCATTTCGCGGGTATAACCGGCCTCCTTGAAAAGCGCGCTCAGGCGTTTTCTGACACCGCGCCCCAGGGGGCGGATGCTGTCGCCCGGGCGTCTGCCCGAGCACAGGAGATCGGTAGATACTATCTCATATTTGAGATAAAAAGTCTTGAACAGGTCGTGAATTTCTCCGCGGTATATGCATTCCTGTGTCTCAATCCAAAGCCCCAGCTCCGGGATCTCCAGCGCCTCACCGGGGATCAGGCGTCGATCCGGAAGCGTGAAATCGCTGCTTCTGTTCAGATACAGCCGCCCCTGCTCGCGCCTGAGGATATGGCCCGGCAGCTCCAGAAGTCCGTATTCGCTGCCTCTTGCAAAATCCAGAACCGCATCGGTGCGCTCCAGGGAAAGACCGGGGAACAGTTCCCGTATGACACGTGAGGCGATCGCCGGGTGCAGCGCGGTGAAGGCTTCCAGCGAAAGGCTGCCGTCCTTCAGCTCACGGGCCAGAAAGGCTGCCGCCATTTGGGAGAGGCAGTCCTCATCCCGTGCGGCAAGGAAGGCTGTGCGCGCCGCCGCCTCGGAAACGCGGGGATTGATTTGCCGTAGCAGCGGCATGATTTGATGCCGGATCAAATTCCGGGTATAGTCGTCATTTTGATTGGTACTGTCCTCCACATGGGGGACATGATTTTCTTCCAGATATGCGTCGATCTCGGCACGGGACACATGCAGCAGCGGCCGCAGAAGCATCCCCCGGCTTTGCGGGATGCCGCGAAGGCCCAAAGTTCCGCTGCCGCGCGTGAGATTAAACAGCAGCGTCTCAGCGTTATCGTCCAGATTGTGAGCGGTAAGAATATACGCAGCCCCCGCGCGCTCGGCCGCCTGGTACAGGAAGTCGTAGCGCAGTTTTCGTGCCGCCTCTTCAAGGCTCATGCCGTTTTGTTCGGCATAAGCGGGCGCGTCGCCGTGCCCGGGAAGGAAAGGAATGCCGTGTTCCTTGCACCAGACTTCCACAAACCCGGCGTCCCGCAGGGATTCATCTCCGCGGATGCCGTGCTCAAAGTGGGCGGCGGTCACATCATATCCCTGCGACCAGAGCAGGTGCAGCAGGCACATGGAGTCTGCCCCGCCGGACACCGCGCACAGCACGCGCGCATCTTTGCCCGGCAGCTCAGAGGTCATCGTCGCGCCTCCGCTCGAGCGAGGTAAAGGAGGTGTACTCGCCCAGCCAGCTCAGCTCCACCGTGCCGGTCTGGCCCTTGCGGTTTTTCAGCACGATGGCCTCGGCCAGGTTGGGATTCTCGCTCTCCTTGTTATAATACCCATCCCGGTAGAGCCCTATCACGACGTCGGCGTCCTGCTCAATCGAACCGGATTCACGCAGGTCGGAGAGCATGGGGCGCTTGTCCTGTCTCGACTCGTTGGCGCGCGAGAGCTGGGAGGCCGTGATGACAGGCACGTTCAGCTCCTTGGCCATGATCTTGAGCATGCGGCTGATGTCGCTGACGGCCTGGGTGCGGCTCTCGTTGGACCAGGTATGCCCGCTACCCGCCGACTGCATCAATTGCAGATAGTCGATGACCACAAGGCCGAGGTCGGCAACGCGCCGACATTGGGCGTTCATCTCCGACACAGTGAGGGTGGGGTTGTCGTCGATGAGGATGTTGGTCATACTCAGAGACTGGGCAGCGTCGGAGACGCTGCGCCACTGCTCCTCGGAGAGCTGGCCCGTCAGCAGGTTCTGCAGCGGCACCAGAGAGGCGCGGGACAGAAGGCGCGTTGCCAACTGCTCGCGGCTCATCTCGAGCGAGAAAATCGCCACCGACTTTTTATGGTTCAGACCCACATGCAGCGCCATGTTCAGCGCGATACTGGTCTTGCCCATGCCGGGTCGGCCCGCAACCAGGATCAGCTCGGAATTGTTCAGGCCGAGGATCGTCCGGTCCAGATCGGGAAAGCCTGACGGCAGGCCAGGGATCGCATTTCCGGAGGAGGCGGCCTCGTTCATCTCGTCGAACACGTTCTGCACCACCGACGACATGGGGACCAGTCCGCCCACGTTGCGGCCCTGGCGCAGAGCGTAGATCTTGCGCTCGGCGGCCTCGAGCATGGTCTCGGCCTCGCCGTTGCCCTCGTAGACCATGGCGTTGATCTCGTCCGCCGCCTCGCCGAGACGCCGCAGCAGCGCGCGGTCGCGCACGATGGCGGCGTATTCCATGACGTTTGCGGCCGTCGGGGTAATGCGCATGATCTCCGCGATGTACTCCTCGCAGTTGTCGGTGTACACTCCGCGCACCTTCATCTGCCCCAGCACGGTGACCGGGTCGATGATCATACTGTAGGAGAACATGGCGTAGATGGTCTCGTAAATGTCGCGGTTGAGCTGGATATAAAATTCGTCAGGCTTCAGCTTTTCAAGGACCTCCGGGATGCACTTGGAGTCGATGAGCATGGAGCCGATCACCGCCTGCTCCGCCGGGGCGGAGTGGGGCGTTTTTCTGCCCAGCAGTTCGTCCATTATCCCTCAATGACCAGCACGTTGACCGTGCCGCTGACCTCGTAGCCGAGCTTGGCCTTGACCTGGTAGCTGCCGAAGGTCTTGATGGGATCGGCCTGGACGATCTTGTTCTTCTCAATCTCGATGCCGAACTGCGCCTTGAGCGCGTCGCAGATCTCCTGCGAGGTGACCGCACCGAAGAGCTTGCCCGCGCCGCCGGCCTTGGCGCGCACGACGACCTGCACGCCTTCGAGTTTCTTGGCGTTGGCCTCCGCTTCGGCCTTCTCACGCGCGGCTTGCGCGGCCTTGGCCTTCTCCTTGAGCTTGAGGGCGTTGATGTTGTCGGTGGTGGCCTCCGCGGCAAGACCTCTGGGAATGAGGTAGTTTCTGGCATAGCCGATGGAGACTTCCTTCAGCTCGCCCTTTTTGCCCTGACCCTTGACGTCGGTATTGAAGATAACATTCATATGAAAAATTCTCCTTTCGAGACAAATCTTCTGAATATTTATATATTCCCCGAAGGGTTTCAAATGCGAAACCAAAGTTTCGCATTTGACTATGACAGATAATCGTCGATCGCTTCCCGGACCTTCTCAATTGCATCTTCGCGGGAGATGTCCGCAAACTGTACCGCCGCAGCGCTGCGGTTGCCGCCGCCGCCGAGCTTTTCCATGATGATCTGCACGTTGATGTCGCCGATGGATCTCGCCGAGGCAAAGGCACCGCCTGTGCCGTCGGGGGCGACCACGATGGAGGCGTCCACGCCGGAGATGTTCAGAAGCTCGTCGGCAGCCTTTGCGGCGACGACGCGCTCCTGCGGCTCCGAGGGAGTGGCGACGGCAATGCCCTTATAGATGTCCGCCTGCTGCAGGATCTTGTATTTTGCCACGGTCTGCGCAAGGTCGGACTGGAACAGACGCTTGACGACGCTGGTGTCCGCCTTTTCGCTGCGAAGCCACGAGGCCGCGTCGAAGGTGCGCTCGCCGGTGCGCAGCGTGAAATTCTTGGTGTCGAGCACGATGCCGGCAAGCAGGGCCTCCGCCTCACAGGGGAGAATGTGCTCCACATCCGGCAGCTCCTGCAGAATCTCTGTCACCAGCTCACAGGCCGAGGAGGCGTAGGGCTCAATATAGTTGAGCGCCGCGCTCTGAATAAAGGTAGCCGCCACACGGTGGTGGTCGATGACGGCCACACGCTCGCACTGGGTCAGGAGGGCCGGTACCTCCACCTGCTCGGGGCGGTTGGTGTCCACCACCACGAGAAGCGTCCCCGGTTCGATTTTGGCGGGCAGATCGGCGGGATCAATAAAAGCGTCCTTGTACTCCTGCTCCCGCAGCATAAGATCCGCCAGCGACTTTGCCGCCGAGCGCTGGATGTCGGCCACAATGGCGGCGCGCACGCCCCGCTGGCGGGCGATGCTGTAGACGCCCACGGCCGCGCCGTAGCTGTCCATGTCGCCGTTGCGGTGGCCCATGATGAGAAGGCCGGAGGCCTCCTGAATAAGATTTGAGAAGGAGTTTGCCGTCACGCGCGAGCGCACCTTGGTGCGCTTTTCCACCTCGCTGCCGCGGCCGCCGAAGAACTCAAAGTCCACACGATTTTTGATGACAGTCTGGTCACCGCCGCGGGAGAGGGCCAGCTCCACCGCATTGTCGGCGGCCTGAAGCGTGTCGGGGAAGCTGTCCGCCCCGGCGCCGAGACCGATCGAAATGGTGGCGGCAATGCCGGCGGGACTGACGACCTCGTGAATTTCCTCGGTGATTTTGAATTTCTCTTCCTTGAGCTTTTCCAGGTGCTCCTGCTCCATCAGGAGCAGATAGCGGTCGCGGTCATAGCGGCGCAGGAAGCCGCTGAACTTCGCGCACCAGTGGCTGAGCTTATCTTCGATGGCGTCGCGCAGATCGTTTTTGACGCGGTCGGGCTGGTTCTTCATCAGCTCGTCCATGTTGTCGATGATGATGATGCCGGCCACGGGGCGGCTGTTTTCGTATTCGATGCGGATGTTGTCGTAGTCCGTCACATCCACCCAATAGGTGATGCCCATGAAGATGCTGCCGCTGCTCTCCGTCTCCTGGTCGGAGTGGATGAGACTGCCGTGAAGCTGATATTTGCGCCCGCCGATTTCCAGAAGCGTCGGGTAGCAGGTCTTGCCCTCAAGGATCCAGGAGCCGTTGAACTGCGGGACAAGCTGGGAAATGCTCGCGTCCAGGCGCGTTCCGGTCTCGCCGCACATCTGGAAAAACTGCTCGTTTCCCCAGACGATGCGGGAATCCTCCAGCTTGAAGATGGCAATGGGCAGCGGAAAATTGATGAGTGTGCTGCTCTTGGCGCTCTCCGCCTCGTAAATGCGCGATTCCAGAAAGGCGTACAGGCGTTTTTCACGGTTTTTCCATTGGATCATGTCCACAGTGAGCTGCAGGATCAGCGCGCCGCCCGCGCCCAGCGCGAAAGGAAATTGCTGATAGTATACGGCGGCCGCCGCAAAAAGCAGCAGCAGAATATAGGGCAGCAGACCCGGCTCGACCAGCTCACGCAGCGTCTTATTCAAGCGGACACCCCCTCTTCATTGTGATATGCACATACGTTTCCACAATACGATGTATCATTATACCAAATTTCCCGCCTGTTTACAATCATAAATTGCGCGCTGTGCGCAATAATACATACAAATCTCAGAATACGGGAGGAAAAACGATGAAGGCAGTGATCCTTGCGGGCGGCCTGGGGACGCGGCTGCGTCCCGTGACGGGGGAGCACCCGAAGCCCATGGCGTCGGTCCTGGGCAGGCCAATGATGGAGCACATCGTCGAGCTGCTGCGCCGCAACGGCTATACACAGATCTGTGCTGCGCTGCACTACCGGGCCGGGGAGATCATGGCCCATTTCGGCGACGGACGGAAATTCGGCGTGGAACTCGAGTACCGCATCGAGACGGACAATCTCGGCACGGCGGGCAGCGTAAAAAACTGCCGTGATTTCTACAGGGACGAGGACTTCCTTGTCATCTCCGCGGACGCTGCCTGCGACTATGATCTGGCGCTGCTGATGCGCGCCCATAAGGAACACGGGGCGCTGGCCACCCTCGCCCTCTCGGCGGAAAAGACACCGCTGCGCTACGGCCTTGCGGTGACGGACGGGGAGGGATATATCCGCAGCTTCATCGAAAAACCGGACTGGCCGCAGGTGGTGACGGACCTGGTGAACACGGGCATCTACGTACTTTCCCCCGGGGCGATGGAGCGCGTCCCCGACGGAGCTTTCGACTTCGGCCGCGACCTGTTCCCAAAGCTGCTCAGGGAAGGGGCGCTGCTCTTTGGCCAGGTGATGCAGGGCTACTGGCGCGATATCGGCACACCGCAGGACTACTACCGCTGCTGTGCCGACGCCCTGGACGGCACACTGCACCTGACGCCGGGGGAGGCCTTCCGGCAGCCCGGGCAACCGGCGCCGGAGGCGGACGCGGGGGAGGAGGGCTATATCCTCGACTGTGACTGCGAGGACCGGGCGCGCCTGATGGGGACACTGTCCGAACTGATGCTCGATCTGGGCGCGACTTTTGACGACGGTATCCGTCTCGAGGGAAACGGCTATACGATGCACATCTGCCCCAGCGCGCTGCGCTCAGCGGTGCGCATCGCGGTCAGCTCTCCGGACGCGGAGTTTGCCAAAGCCCTGTGCCTGTCGGCAAAGGACGTGGCGGAAAAGCTGAACATGTAGCAAAGCAGGCGGTATTCACACCGCCTGCTTTGCGATATTTATGAAAGGACCTGCTCGTAAATCTCCCGGCTGTTGTCGCTGAGGACGGCGAAGATCACGCGCTCCATTTTATCCGGGTGCTTGCTCAGCCAGTCCGTGACCGCCTGTGCAGCAAGCTCAGCGGCTCGAACCTTCGGGAAACGGAACACGCCCGTGGAGATGCCGCAGAAGGCCACGCTCTTGAGCGCGTTTTCCGCGCATAGATCGAGCGTATTGCGATAGCAGGCGGCGAGCTGCTGCTCATGCTCTGCCGTGAGCGCACCGTCCACGATAGGTCCGACGATGTGGACGATCTTCTTCGCGGGAAGATTGCAGCCGTCCGTGAGCATGGGGACGGCCGTGGGCTGCTCGTAGCGTCTGCCGTACCGGCGGCGAAGAGCCTCCATCTGCCTTGCGCATTCTGCGCGCAGCTCCACGCCCGCATAGGTGTGGATACAGTTATCGATGCAGTTGTGGCAGGGCCGGAAGCAGCCGAGCATCGCGGAATTGGCGGCATTGACAATGGCGTCGGCCTGCAGGCGGGTGATATCGCCCTGCCAGAGGGAGAGCTTATCCGCAAAGGGGCGCGTGCTGCCGAGCGCGGGAATGCTGTCAAGCGTCACAATGCCCTTTTCTTCGGCTCGCACACGCAGGTATTCGTCCTGCACCAGCCTGAGGTCCTCCGTCAGAGGCCGCGGCATGCGGACATTCATAAGGCTGCGCAGAAGCTGACGTTTCTCTTCCGCACTCTCCGGGGTGGGAAGATCGCGGTATTCACCGGAGTCCGCTTTAAAACCTTTGACCAATATATCTAAACGCTCATCCTGTGTCATGGGTTCACCTCTGTTTCAAATAAAGCAAAAGCAGAGTGCCTGACCACTCTGCCTGCTTTTTGTTCGTGAGAACATATTGAAGAAACGTTATCTCTTGCTTGCAGATGTATCATACAAAAAAGATGTTTCAGAGAACAGCAAAGTTTTGTTACCAATTTGTAAAACTTCGTTTTTAATTTGCAAGCCATGAGCAGATCTTCTCCACGTTCTCGTCCGAGTATTCGATCTCGGCGGAGAACAGGCGCAGGGCGTCGGTGCTGCAGGGCTCCAGTGCGCAGACAAGCCGCACGGCCAGAAAGCAAAACTGCAGGCGTGCTGCAGCGTCCCGTTGCGATTCCGCCGCGGCGAAGTGGCGATAGACCAGATAGGCCGCGATGCGGGCATAGCGCACATCGCTCAGGCGCGGCTCCGACTGCGGCTCCGGCAGGGCGGCGAGCGTTTCGAGAAGCTTTGTCCAGTCCTCGTCCATGCGCTCGAGAGTGAGGAAAAAGGCGGCGGTTTCCTGCGCGTCAAAGGGCGGGAGGCGCTGACCCATGAGGATGAGGGCACTGTCCATCCGCTCGGTGAGGGAGCGGGAATCGTCGCTCAGGATTCGGAAGATTTGTTCCCGCAGCTCAAGCAGCGGCGTGGACGACTCGTCTTCTTCCCCGTCGGATTCGAAAATCAGGCGCAGCGGGCCGTTGCCCTCGGTCAGCAGCCTTGCCGCCTCCTCACAGCACAGGCCGAGGCCCATCTCCGTTCGGCCCGGGTAATCGTTATAGAAGCGCGGGTGCAATGCACAGATGTCGCAGAGGCTGTCCTCGCCCAGTTTAACGATCAGGCTGCAAAGACCGTCGGGGCGCAGGAAGGGACAGCGCTCGTCTGCGGTCAGACGAAAGTGGGGCGCAGGCTCCGGCTCGATCTGCCGCCGCAGCTCGTCCCCCAGCTCGCCGGGGATGCTCTGATAGTATTGCAGCGTATCCTCGTCCACGTCGATCTCCCAGCCGACGCAGCAGCTATGACGGCAGGCGGCGGCGAGACAGCGGAAATCGTCATAAAAATCGGGCCGTACAGAAAGCATGGCGCTCACCTCCCCGAGAGCATATCACAGACCTCGGCACTTTGCAACGCGGGGCCTGAAATTTCGGTTGACAAGTTGCCCGCCTTCGCGGTATGCTCAACATAAGAATCCCACTTCTGATAAAAAAAGGAGAACGAAATGGACGCGAGAATCGAAGCGCTGCTCGAGCAGTTTCATACCCTGTTTGGAGAAAAGGAGGCCCGCGTCTGGTCGGCCCCCGGCCGGACCGAGATCGGCGGAAACCACACCGACCATCAGCTCGGCAAGGTGGTGGCAGCCTCCGTTGACATGGACATGTTGGCCGCGGCGGCGGTAAACGGCACAAATGCCGTGAACGTCAAGTCCGAGGGCTACGACATGATCAGCTTTACTCTCGACACCCTCACCCCCGTCAAGTCCGAGGAGGGCACCACGCTCTCCCTCATCCGCGGCATCTGCGCCGAGGCGGCCGCGCGCGGCTTTGAAATCGGCGGCTTTGATGCCTGCATCACCTCCAATGTCCTGCAGGGCAGCGGCCTGTCCTCGTCGGCAGCTTTTGAAGTGCTCATCGGCGCGGTGGTCAACGGCCTGTTCTGCTTCAGCACCCTCACCGCCACCGACCTTGCCATCATGGGCCAGAAGGCTGAGAACGTCTTCTACGGCAAGCCCTGCGGCCTGATGGACGAGATGGCATCTGCCTGGGGCGGCATCATCGCCATCGACTTCAAAGATCCCGCGGCCCCTGTGGTGACGCCGGTGGACTTCGACTTCGCCTCCGCTCATCACAGCCTGTGCATGATCAACCTCCGCTCCGACCACGCCGATCTCTCCGACGAGTATGCCGCCATCCCCGGCGAGCTCAGAAAGATCAGCGCCCACTTCGGAAAGAAAGCTCTGCGCGAGGTGGACGAGGCGGCGTTTTATGCGGCACTCCCCAAATTGCGCAAGGAGGCGGGCGACCGCGCGGTTTTGCGCGCGGTGCATATCTTCAACGAAAACCGCCGGGTCGACCGCATCGTTGAGGCCCTGCGCGCCGGCGACTTTGACCGCTTCCTCGCTGCGGTGCGCGAGTCCGGGCGTTCCTCGTGGGTGTATCTGCAGAACGTGGTGGTCTGCGGCAGCACGCAGGACCAGGCGGCGGCCATCGCTCTTGCCCTGTGCGAAAAGGTCCTGGGTGAGCGCGGCGCCTTCCGCATCCACGGCGGCGGCTTCGGCGGCACGGTGCAGGCCTTTGTGCCGGACGATCTGCTGGACGCCTTCCGTGCCGAGATCGACGCCGTTTTCGGCCCCGGCAGCTGTCAGGTCATGCACATCCGGCCCGTCGGGTTTACCGAGATCAAGCTTTAATTGAAAGCAGCCTGCCCATCGGGCAGGCTGCTTTCTTTATCATTATTTCTTGAACGTCAAGTAGTGCTCGGCGGTCTGGGGCCTGCCCTTCTCGCGCAGAACCTCTGCCACGCACTTGCGTACTTCTTCGGTGGTGATAATTTCATAGCGCTCGGTCAGACGGTCAAAGACCTCGCTTGCGTAACGCTGGGCGGTCTTGCGCATCATAGCCTCGCCCGGCACCTCGGCATTGGCCTTGAGGATACTGCGCACGACCTTTTCATCGTCAAACAGCACGACTTTCCCGTTTTTCTTTGTGACTTTCACAGAGATTCCTCCTTTGCATGAAATCCCCTACAGGCGCGCACTTGCGCCCGTAAGGGATTTTTTGTGTGTTACATGATGGGGATTTTGATCTTGAGGTCGGTGAGGGGCCAGGAGGAGCAGGCGTGGAACCAGCCCATCTCCTTGTCCATCATACGGCGGCCGTCGCCAACGGGGGAGACGAAGATGTCACCGGAGAGCAGGTGGCTGCGGCAGAATCCACACTCGCCGTTGCGGCAGTGGGTGTCGATGGCAATGCCCGCACGCTCGAGAGAGACGGCCACGGGCTCTGAAGCCTTGGCGTCGATCACATCCTCATGGATGCCGCGCACGACCGTGATCTTAAAGGTCTTGGTCTCGGTGCCCTTGGGGTAGCCCGGCAGGGTGGAGACATCGGCGGGATTGTTGACCACGTCGTGGCGGAAGCGGCGCACGGGGACGCCCATGTCGTCCAGAGCCTTCTTGACGAAACGGAACATGGGCAGCGGGCCGCAGAACATGTAGGTGCAGTCGGGCGTGGAGTACTTCTCGATGATCTCGCGGGTGATAAAGCCCTTCTCGCCGGGCCAGTCGGGCTCGTCGGAGAGAACATGCACGACCTTCACGTCGGGGCAGGCGGCCTCGATCTTGTCGAGCTCGTCCTTGAGCACGATGTCATTTGCCTTGACGGAACCGTAGAGAATGGTGAGCTTGACGCCCTTCATCTTGCCGTAGGCGATCTCCTTGGCCATGGAGTGGAAGGGGGTAATGCCCGAGCCGCCGGCCAGGGCCACGAGCTCTTTGCTGTCGCGCAGGGGCTCCCAGTAGAAGAAGCCGAAGGGCAGCGCGCCCTCGAGCGTGTCGCCCACCTTCACGTTCTCAAACAGATAGTCGGGGACGAGGTAGGGGACGTTGCGGCGCACGGTGATCTCAAAGAAGGGGTGCTCGCCTCTGGCCTCGAAGGGGGCGGAGGAGATGGTGTAGGGGCGGGAGAGCACGCTCTCGCCGATCTTGAGGCGGAAGTTTACATACTGGCCGCTCTGGAAAACGGGGATGTGCCCGTCGGCGGATTCAAAGCGGAAGATGCGGGAGCTGGGAGAGGCCTCGCGGATGTCCACGACCTTGAAGGTCATGTGCTCCGGGTGCAGCAGGTCCGCCACCTCGCGGATGGGGTCCCGGGGATCGGGGATCGGAGAGCCCTTGGCGAAGTTTTCCTCTCTGAGCTTGACGACGCGGGAAGCGCCCCCTACGTCCTGCAGAAAGCCTTTGACCTTGATGCTCATTTCTTCCCCTCCTTTTTCTTCTCCATATCCTCTTTGACGGCCTTGGCGGCTGCGCGGCCGTTGGTGATCTGCGGGCCCATCCCGTCGCCGGACATGCCGTGGGCACCGGCAAACTCAAGGCCGTCGATGAAGTGATCCTTCTCCTTCATCTGCAGTCTCGCCACCACGTGGTCCTCCATGGAGTGGAGGTAGCCGTAGATATTGCCCTTCCACGCGCCCACATAGTGGGAGACGGTCATGGGCGTGGTGACCTCGATCTCGGTGATGCGCTTGGTGAAGTCGACCTTGGTGATCTTGATGCACTCGTCGATCATTTCCTTGGCCAGGCGGCGCTTGAGATCGTGGTACTCCTCCTCCTTGACGCTCTCAAAGGGCTTGGAGGGAACCAGAGCCGTGATGGACAGCTGGGTGTAGCCCTCGGGCAGGCCGGGGTTTGCGTAGTTGAGGCAGATGGTGGTGATGTAGTTATAAGGCTCGGTGAGATTGGAGTAGTTTTCCCAGATCTTGTTGGTGTCCATGGTGGAGCCGGAGAAAGTGGAGTAGTTGATGATGCCGTTTTCCTCCGGCGTGCCCTCGATGAGCATGATGACGGACACGGGAACCACCGAAAGCTTGCGGTTGTTGATCATGCGGATGGCGCCCTCGGGCACCTCGGACTTCGGCTCGATCATCTGACTGTAGACCCGGTTGGGGTATGGGCCGGAGATGACGTAGTCGCAGTGGATCTCGTCGCCGCGGGCGGTGCGCACGCCGTAAACCTTGCCGTCCTTGACCAGGATCTTCTCGACCTCCTGATTGAACTCGTACTGGGCGCCGTTTTCCTCGCACTTGGCCTGGAGCTTCATGCTCATCTCGTGGCTGAAGCCGCGGCAGACATAGGAGCCGGTGAAGTAGTCGGCCATCAGGAAGGCGTAGATGGTGAAGGGCAGATCGTCCATGCGGTTGCCCACGTAGATCCAGTAGGGGGTCAGCATCTCGACAGCCTTCTTGGGAAGGTTGAAGGTGTTGATGACCTCGGTGGCGGTGTAGCCGACGGTCTTGACAAAGTCGGGGTGGTGAATGAGCATCTGCAGCTTGCTCATCTGGTGCGTGGACAGGTAGTTCATGCTGTCATAGACACGGCGGCAGAGGAGCATCAGCTCGTGCACCTTGTCATAGGTGCCGGGGCAGACCTCGTTGACCTCTTTGGCGACGGTGGTGTAGCTGTCGTCGTAGTCGTGGTGCAGGATCTTGTCGATGCCGGAGTTGGGAAGGGCCACGCGGTAGCACTCATGCACGGGCAGCCAGTCGACCTTCACGCCCATGTCGTCGAAGAACTGGCCGACCTTGAGGCGTTTGCCCGGCTGGCCGATGGACATCATCTCGTGCAGGGTGGCCTCGATCTCAAAGCCGTTGCGCACAAAGTCGGTGGCAAGGCCGCCGGGCATGTTGTGCTTTTCAAGGATCAGGATGTCCTTGATGCCCCAGGCCTGCAGCTGCAGGCAGGCGGACATGCCGGCCAGCGCACCGCCGATGATGACCACGTCATAATGGTCTTTGTAGAATTTCATGTTGTTTTCCTTTCAAAAGAGGCGTGTTGTAACGACGCCTCCCGCGTCATTGCGAACCAGTGACCGATGTCACTGGTGTGGCAATCCGTTTTCCAACTTGGCCGCTGGGAGATGCGGATTCCCACGCCAGTGCTGCGACACTGGCTCGGAATGACGGGGTGGGGTTCAGCAACACGCCTTAAATAGGTTTTAGAAGAATCTGTCGACGAGCTCGCGGGAGTACTCGGCAGTCTCGTCCATGTCGCCGAAGCTCATGACCTCGCCGGCATAGTAGGTGTCGTACTTGCCCTGCATGGCCTCAACTTTGTCATACCAGCCGTCGGCATAGTCGGAGGAGAAGACATGGGGGAAGTAGTACACGGACCACTCGTTGATGACTTCCTCGGCGGGGTTGTGCATGGTCTTGAGGTCGTCCTGCACCATCTGGCGGCAGGTCTCGTAGGGGATCTCGGCGCTGTTCTTGTGCTTGCGCAGCGCGTAGGTGGTGATGACCTGGTCGATCTCGTCTCTCCAGCGGCGGTAGTAGACCATCAGGTGGCCCAGCTTCTCGGGAACCATGTTGTCGAAGACATAGTAGGAAATCTCGGGGTGGTTCTCGGGCTTGGTGAGGAAGGCCTGCACGTCATAGCGCTCGTAGTCGATCTTGGAGAAGAGCTTCATCTCGTCGTCACGGGTGTCGAAGTACTCGACCATGCCCTTCTGGCCGTCGGCGCGCTTGTTGGGGATGTAGAGAGGCGCGGTGACGATGATCTTGTCGTACTCCTCGACCTTGCCGTTGACGGTGACATAGACCTTGCCGTCCTTGCGCTCGACCTTGTCGATGGTGGAGTTGAGGCGGGCGGGGTTCTTGAGGTGGGCGTTGAGCTGCTCCCAGATGTACTGGGTGCCGTTCTTCCAGGTCCAGAGATTGACCTTGACGAAGTTCATGGTGGTCTGGAAGTCGAGGTACTTCAGAACGTAGGCAGCGGGGATCTCGTCAAAGTAGCCGTAGCCGAAGGAGGTGTAGGGTCCGATCCACACGTCCTGCACGAGGTCGACGCCGTTCTTGGCGCAGAACTCTTTGAAGGGCAGGGCCAGGTCCTTGAGGTTGGGGTTCTCGCCCTGGACGCGCTCGCGGCCCGGGGTGACGGCGTAACCGTCGTAGCGGCCCTCGGCAACGCCGCGGTGGCCGTTGAGGTCATAGCCCTTGTACTTGGTCTCCAGCAGCTCGCCGAACTTCTTGATCTGCTTCTTCATCTTGAGAAGGCGCGGGATTTTGGTGATGTTCTTCTTGGGCTCGAAGGGCTCGATGACGTCGCCCTTGGCATTTTTGTAGTTGCGGTTGAGCTTCGGGCCGTCGTGGGTGATGCCGCAGAACTCTTCCACGTCGTGCACGGCGTAGTAGGAGGGCACGCCCATGATGGCGCCCATCTCGTAGCGGCGGCCGTTGTAGTACGGCGACCAGCACTTGCCGCCCACGCGGTCAAGACGCTCGAGGATGGTGTAGTTGGTGTAGCCCTTCTTCTCCAGGTACATGCCCGCGGACAGGCCGGCAGGGCCGCCGCCGATGATGCAGATGCGCATATTCTTGTCCATAACTGCCTCCAAAAAATGTAATAGATTTTGCGTGTTTTTCAAGGACTTTCAGAGCCCTATCCTTCTATGTTAAAGATACCGCAAAGGGGAGAAAATTGCATTATACAATTCGCTCAAAGTGTCAAGATTTTATGGACTTTACGCAAAAAGTCCTTTGCTTTCAGGCGGGGCTATGCTATATTATTATCAGAGATTTATGCGTTCAAATCGTACTTGGGAGGTGACGATTTGCGATTCGATTCTTTTCAGCACATGCTCAGCTTCTGGGCGGAGAAAACGCCCGACGCTCCTGCCCTGATCTATGACGATCACGGGCAGAAAACCCTCAGCTTTTCCAATTTGCTGAAATCGGTCAACGAACGGGCGGAAGCCCTCAAAGCGGACGGCGGAAGCTGCATCGGCATCCTGGCCGACGGAAGCGAGACCTGCGTAGTTGAAATCTTCGCCGCGGCCGCGGCGGGCTTGCAAACCGTGATGCTGGACGCGTCCCTGCCGGACGAGACCCTGGCTGCGCTCCTGCAATATACGGACGTGGACCGGCTCTGGGGCGACGAGGACCTGTGCGAAGACCTGAAACCCTATCTCACGGACGGGGTACAAGCCGGGGGAGGGAAACTTCTCTTTTTCACCTCCGGCACGACGGAGCAGGCCAAGGCCGTCGTGCTGACCGATCACAGCCTCTGCCAGAGCGCGTACAACGGCGGGGCAAAGCTGCCGCTGACGCCGGAGGATCGGCTGCTGTGCATCCTGCCGCTTACGCATGTGTTCGGCTTCGTATGCGGGCTTTTGTGGGGCTTAAGCTGCGGGGCCGCCGTGGCCCTCGGCCGCGGTGTGCGGCACTACGCCGACGACTGTGCGTTTTATAAGCCCACCGCCGTGTCTGTTGTGCCGCTGCTGCTGGGCTTTCTTCTGCAGCGAGGGCTTCTCAACGACGAGCTCAGGCTTGTGCTGGTGGGCGCGGGCGACTGTCCCCCTGCCCTGCTGAAAGCGGCGGAAGCAAAAGGTCTGCGCGTGAGCTTCGGCTACGGCCTCACCGAGACCAGCTCCGGCGTGGCCATCAGCGTGTCGGGCGACCCCTTCGCCATGGAAGTCTGCCCCGACGACACCGTCACCATCGCCGACGACGGCGAAATCCTCATTCAGGCCCCCACCTGCATGATGCAGGGCTATTACAAGCGCCCCAGGGATACCGAAGCCGTCTTGAAAGACGGTGTCCTCTACAGCGGCGATCTGGGACGCTTCGACGAAGACGGCAGGCTCCACATCACCGGGCGCAAGAAGGACATGCTCGTCCTGCCCGACGGCACCAAGCTCTTCCTGCCGGAGTACGAGGGGGCCATCATGCAGGCTCTCGGGCACCCGGAGCTTGCGGTGGCGCTCAAAAACGGCAGGCCCGCCCTCGTCTATTCCGGCGAGGCGGAGGCAAAGGACATTGAACAAAAGCTTCGCCCCCTCATGGCTTCTCAGCCGAGGGGCCGACAGATCACAGGCGTGTACGTAATCAATCACCCCCTGCCGCGCACGGCCACGGGGAAAATCAAACGTTGGGAACTCCAACAGGAAATGGAGACATTATGACCAGAGAAGAAGTACTTGAAAAGATCCGCCAGGTCATCCGCGACTGCGTACCCGAGATGGTCGGCGAGGAACTGAACGAAGACACCGTCATCAACACCGAGACCGCCATCGACTCCATGGGCTTTATCCTCGTCATCTGCAAACTCGAGGCCCTGTTTGACGTGCGCATCCCGGAGCGCCAGTGGCAGAAGCTCTCCACCATGGGCGACGTGGCTGACGCCATCATGAAGCGCCTGCCGAAGAAATGAGCGTTTATTCAACAACCCTCCGCCTGCGCAACAAAGACGTGGAGCTGCACCGGCGCCTGCGCACCTCGACGCTCTTTGAACTGATGCAGGAGGCGTCCATCCGCCACACGGAAGAACTCGGCATGGGGCGGGAAATGACCCTGGACCGGGGCCTCCTCTGGATGGTGACGCTGCAGCGCGCGGAGATCACACGCATGCCGGAATATGACGAGGTCATCACCCTCGAGTCCTGGCCCGGCGACACCATGCATCTGCTCTTCCCGCGCTATTACCGGGTGCTGGATGAGAAGGAGAATACCCTTGTCTCGGCAAGCGCGCTCTGGGCGCTGGTGGACCAGGAGACCCGGCGCATGGTCTTTCCGGACCGCTACGGCGTGGTGATCGAGGGCGAAAAGACCGGCAGCGAGATCGCCCTGCCCTCACCGCCCCTGCGGGCAAAGGAGGGGACGGTGTCCGCGTTCACCGTACCCTACAGCTACGTGGACCTAAACGGCCACATGAACAACACCCGCTACTTCGACCTCGCGGAGGACCGCATCGAGGCTGCCGCCGAAGGGCGTCCCCTGCGCTCGATTGCCATAGAGTACGCAAACGAGGCAAAGCTCGGCGATGAGCTGAGTGTTGTGGTCGAGCGGGAGGAAAACGCTTATCGCGTCAGCGGCGACACAGAGAAGAAAATTTTCCGCATGGAATTTGTATACAGATAAGGAGAGATCTATCATGGCACATCTCAGACCCAAGATCGTCAAGCTATGTCATGTCATCGGCGGCATTTCCGGCGTGGTCAACAAGATCGACGAAAACGCCCCCGAGTACTACAGCCTCGCGGGTGTCGTAAGCGACGATGAGGCCGATATCGCCATCGCGGCGGGTCTCCGCAAGGAGCGCACCGCGGGCTGGCTTGCCAAGAAGGTCGGCAAGACGGTTGAAGAAATCATGCCATCCCTCGATAACCTCGTCTACTACGGCGTGTTCCGCCGCACCTACAGCGAGAAGGACGGCGAGGATGTCTACTATATGCAGATCTTCGCCCCCGGCATCCTCGAAATGATGGTCAACAACGTCCCCCTCATGACCGCCCACCCCGAGATCGGCCGCGCCTTTGAGGAATACACCCGCCTGCGCATGCAGACCATGGGCCCCATCCTGCCTGACGGCTACGGCCTGATGCGCGTTGTCCCGGTGGAGAGCGCCATCAAGGACATCCCCGGCGTCAGCCCCTACGAGAAGCTCAGCTACTACCTCGATAAATACAAGACCTTCTCCGTCTCCCCCTGCTCCTGCCGCGCCTCCCGCACGAGCATTAACGACGGCTGCGGGCATCTCGATCGAGAGATGTGCATCCAGATGGGCAAGGGCGCGGAGCACTACATCCGCTCCGGCCGTGCCAGGGCCATCACCAAGGAAGAGGCCCTGGAGATCATCAAGCGCGCCGAAGACAACGGCCTTATGCACGACATGCCCAACATCGAGGAGGCGGGTGACTCCGCCGCCATCTGCAACTGCTGCGCCTGCGCTTGCTTCGGCCTGCGCGCCGGTCTCATGTTCGGCGCGCGCGACGCCATTCGCTCCAACTTCGTGGCGGAGGTGGATGAGGCCAAGTGCGTGGCCTGCGCCCAGTGCGTGGAAAACTGCCCGGCCAACGCCCTCAAACTGGGCCAGAAGCTCTGCTCGAGCGAAGAGCTGCCGGTTCCGGAGTACGCCTCCATCGTCAAGACCTTCAACTTCAAAAACGCCTTCAACCCCGACTACCGCGAAAACCGCGAGGACGTGCTGCCCACCGGCACCGCGCCCTGCAAGACCGCGTGTCCCGCCCACATCGCCGTGCAGGGCTATCTGAAGCTTGCCGCCCAGGGCCGTTACAAGGACGCCCTGGAGCTCATCAAGAAGGAAAATCCCTTCCCCGCTGTCTGCGGCCGCATCTGCAACAAGCGCTGCGAGGCAGAGTGCACCCGCGGCGGTATTGACGAGGCCGTCGCCATCGACGAGGTCAAGCGCTTCATCGCCGACCACGACCTCAACGAGGACACCCGCTACATCCCGCCCATGCTCAACCAGACCGGCAAGCCCTTTGAGGAGAAGATCGCCGTCATCGGCGCAGGCCCCGCGGGCATGAGCTGCGCTTACTACCTGGCCAACAAGGGCTACCCCGTCACCGTCTTCGACCGCAACCCGGTGCCCGGCGGCATGCTGGTGCTCGGCATCCCGAACTTCCGTCTCGAGAAGGACGTGCTCAACGCCGAGATCGACATTCTGAAAGAGATGGGCGTGGAGTTCAAATGCGGCGTTGAAGTCGGCAAGGACGTCACCATCCAAGAGCTGCGCGAGCAGGGCTACAAGGGCTTCTACCTCGCCATCGGCGCGCAGAAATCCTCTCCCCTCAAGATCAAGGGCGAGGATCTGGAAGGTGTCTACGGCGGCGTAGAGTTTTTGCGCGAGGTAAACCTCGGCGCCCGCCCGGACATCGGCAAGCGCTGCGCTGTCATCGGCGGCGGCAATGTGGCCATGGACGTGTGCCGCACCGCCGTCAGACTCGGCGCTGACGAGACCACCATCATCTACCGCCGCTCCGAGGCGGAGCTGCCCGCCGACCCCGACGAGGTCAGAGAAGCCAAGCACGAGGGCGTGAAGTTCCGCTACCTCTGTGCCCCCGCGGAAATCACCGGCCAGGACGGCAAGGTCAAGCAGCTCATGGTCGAGATCATGGAGCTCGGCGCCCCCGACGAGAAGGGCCGCCGCAAGCCCGTGGGTACCGGCAAGTATGAGTTCATCGACGTGGACAGCGTCATCTCCGCCATCGGCCAGCAGGTCGACTGGGGCGGCCTGGACGTCGGCGCCCTCGAGAAGAGAAAGAACGGTACCGCCCAGGCAAACGAGCTGACCTACCAGACCGCCGAGCCCGACATCTTCGTCGGCGGCGACGTGTTCACCGGCCCGAAATTTGCCATCGATGCCATCGCCGCCGGCAAGGAAGCGGCCATCTCCCTGCACCGCTATGTGCACCCCGGCCAGACCCTCACCATGGGCCGCGACCGCCGCGTGTACCGCGAGCTCGACAAGGAGCACGCGCTCATCTCCCTCGGCGGCTTCGACACCGCCCGCCGTCAGGAGCCGGGCTACAACGAGACCAAGGCCAAGACCTTCTCCGACGCGCGCATGACCTTCACCGAAGAGCAGGTGCGCAAGGAGTGCGCAAGGTGTCTCGGCTGCGGCGCGACGAAGGTGGACGAATACCTGTGCATCGGCTGCGGCCTGTGCACCACCAAGTGCAAATTCGACGCCATCAAGCTCAAGAAGGTACGCGACTGGCACGCCGGCGCCTTTGAGACCATGCCCATCAAGGTCGCCGAGGGTCTTGTCAAGCGTACCGGCAAGATCATCCGCAACAATCTGAACAAGTAATGCACGAGCTCGGGATCTGCGATGCCGTCCTCAAAACCGTGGACGGCATCGTCAAAGAAGAGCAGCTAAGCTGCGTGCACAAGGTCACGCTCGAGGTGGGCATGCTCTCGGGTGTAGTGCCGCGCTTTCTGGCCGACTGCTGGCAGGCAGTGATCGACGGGACTCCCTATGCCGACACCGAGCTTGCCATCGAAACCATCAACGGTCTGGCCAGATGCGAGGACTGCGGGCATGAGTTCAGCGCCGATCTGGAAAAGCTCTGGTGCCCCAAGTGCGCGGGCAGAAGGCTCACGCCGCTGACCGGCACGGATTTGACCATCAAGGAAATCGAGGCGGATTGACCATGTTTCGTGAAATGCGAAGAAACAAACAGGCGCTCTCCGAGGCCGAGTGCCGGGAGATCCTCGCGCGCTGCACCTCCGGGACGCTGGCGGTGCTGGGCGACGAGGGCTACCCCTACGCCGTGCCGCTGAGCTATGTGTTTAACAATGGGCACATCTATTTTCACTGCGCGCGCTCCGGGCATAAGCTGGATGCCATCCGCGCCTGCGACAAGGTGAGCTTCTGCGTCATCGACCGGGACGAGGTGATCCCCGAAAAGTTCACCACCAAGTACCGCAGCGCCATCGCCTTCGGGAGAGCCAGGGAGGTCACCGACCCGAAGGAGATCGAAGGCATCATGCGTGCGCTTGCGGAGAAATATTCGCCGAACGAGGGCGAGGATGCGTTCCAGCATGAGATGCGTTCTTCCGGCGCGCTGTGTGTGCTGGCCCTGGACATCGAGCATCTCAGTGGAAAACAGGGAAAAGAACTTTTGAAGGAAAGGAAGCAGACAACATGACATTGGAAGAAAGACAGGCTGCGGCTCCCCGCGAGGCCTGCGGCTACTGCATGGGCGGCGAGCTGCTGGGCGCGTTCGGCATCAAAATCTGTGATCTGAGCGTCAGCCAGCTCATCCTCTTCAAGGAGCAGAGCCACCCCGGCAGATGCATCGTGGCCTACAAGGATCACGTCAGTGAGATCACCGACATCTCCGATGCCGAGCGCGACGCCTTCTTTGCCGACGTAAACCGCGCGGCCAGGGCCATCCACAAGGTGTTCAATCCTGAAAAGCTCAACTACGGCGCCTACGGCGACACCGGCTGCCACCTGCATATGCACCTGGTACCCAAGTACCGCGACGGCTTCGAGTGGGGCGGCGTGTTTGCCATGAACCCCGGCAAGATCTTTTTGAGCGACGAAGAATACGCCGACATGATCGAAAAGATCAAGGCGGCGCTGTAAGCAGATATAGCAAGCAGCAAAAAGCAGGCCCGGCCGGGCCTGCTTTTTGCGTTATTCGGCTTTCGGGTACTCGGTGCAAAGAAGGCGATAGGGCGCTTCGTCCTCTTCTATGGCGGGGAAGCGGCCCACAGGGGGATTAAAACGATTGTCGTTTGCGTCGTCGTTGACCTGGCTTACCTCGCCCAGCAGCACAGGGCCCGTGCCCTTTTCGACCTCAAAGTCGTGGTAGAGACAGGGGTAGATGGTGATGCTCTGGCCCGGGCGCAGGGGGACCTGCGTCCCGGCGGGGACGGTCATCGCGTGCCCGTCGATGTGGACGGTGACGGGGCTTTCCTTATCCAGCTCCTCGTCCGGCAGAGAGTTGTAGACCCGGATGAGCACCGTGCCGCCGCCGCGATTGATGATATCCTCCATCTTCGCCCAGTGAAAGTGCATGGGGGAGTACTGCCCTTCCTTGAGGTACAGGAGCTTCTCCGCATAAGGTTTGGGGTAGGTGTCCTTCATCTTGAGATTGCCGTTGCGGATCGTGATGAGGGAGAAGCCCACCTCGTCAAATCTGCCGAGGCCGTAGTCGGTGATGTCCCAGCCGAGAAGGTTGTCGCGAACCTCGTCGTATTCGTGGCCCTTTGTCTGCCATTCTTCGGGCGTAAAGTGACAGAAGTCCGGCAAAAAGCAGCGGTATTCTTGGATCATCTGCTCCATCTCCCGGAGCGCTGCGTTGATCTCACTGCGTTTCATATGAGTTCCTCCTTATGTTAAAGCAAAGTACACCGCGCCGATTGCCTGGCCGAACTGGGCGACGGTGGCGTCGCGTGACTGCGCAAGCGCACGCATGAGCGGGGTATTGGCAAGATTCTCGTCCGAGGGGATGAGTGTCACGCCGTCGATGCCGCGGCGAAAGCCCTCATCCAGAAGCGCAAAGACGCCGGGCCTTTTTACGAAGCGACCGAAGAGGAAGCGCACCTTCGCCGCCGGGTGCAGGAGATACGCCATCTCGCATGCGACGACGGAGAGGTTTTCTCCGATATCGCGGAAGACGGCCGCGGCTTCCGCGTCCCCTTCCTCGGCGCAGCGCATCAAATGTTCGAGGCAGGGCTTGCGCAGGTCCTGCGGCTGCATGGCGATCGTGAGCAGCTCACCCTCCTGCGCCGTGAAGCCGTCGAGCAGCGCGGGCTTTTTCCGATACGCAAGACGGTAGGCCGCGGCCTGACCCATATAACGCCGTGCGCCGGGAAGACCGGAGTTTTCATTGCGCGTGCTCCGGAGATCCGCCGGGGGATATGCACGGGATCGGAAGCTGCCGAGGTCAAGAACCAGGTCGTACAGCTCCAGCGGCAGGGCGGGGATCTTTCCCTCTGCCGTGAGCCAGCCGGTGCCCAGATCGGTGCCCAGGCTGTGGGCGATCACGCCGTCTTTGAGCGCGGCGGTATCGGCGCTGTGGGCAAGCTCCGCCGCGGCGGTGAAGGCCGCCATGTTGCCGTCGTTGGTAATGCGCACAGTTCCGTTCGGTCGGCACAGCCCGAGCAGTGCATCCTTGAGTCCCGAGAGCTTTTGAAATTCCGTCTCGTAGTCAAGCGCCGGGTTGCGGCGCATGCCGTCGGTCTTCGGCGTCTCGCCGCCGAGGATGCGGTCGCCGATGACAATGTCGGGAAAGCTCAGGCCCACGCCGTCGAGGACTTGCACCGCCTCGCCCAGACGCGCCTCTGCCGCCTCCACGGCCTCACGGATCAAAGCGGGCGGCGCGTCCTTCTTGAGCGCCTGGCGCAGATCCTCCGGCAGGGGATCCCCGGCGGCAAGGCAGCAGCGCATGAGCCTTGTGAGCCACAGGATTGGCCCGATGATTTCCTCCGCCGTTTTGTATGCCGCGGGGTTCCAGTCGTATTCCTTGGTGCAGATGAGCCTGTCCCCGTCCGACGCCGCAAGCTTGATGTCCGTGCCGCCCACATCGATGCCGCAAAGGGCAAGCCCGGCGGCTTTTCTGCATGCACCGCGCAATTTCTTGTCCAGTGGTGCGGACGCAGCCGCGGGCTCATTTACGGGCAGGGGCGCGTATTCCGACAGATCTGCCCTGGCAAAGCGAAACGCCTCGCCCCCAGAACTTGCCGCAATGCGCGCGGCTATGCTGATGACCTTGCCGTAGCCTCGCCGCGTTGTCTCGCCGAGCTGGAACACCGTATCAAGGGTGTCGTACAGGGCGCAAAGCTCCCCGTCGGACGTATCGAAATACAGCCGCAGCTCCCGCCCGCTGTATACGGCGAGAATGTTGTACACACAGGCGTAGAGATATTCGGCGACAAACTGCCGTTCCTCCGCTGTCTCCCAGCGGGGGAGGGCGCAGGGAAAATCGCGCTGTGTCCCATCATGCTCTGTCAGCCGCAGGGTGAGAGGCCGCGCACTTTCGTCTTCAAGAAAGGCCGCGCGAAGCTGAGGCAGCCACAGAGGCCCGTCCTCGCGCGCATGCCGGAGCAGGGCAGCAAGCATGTGCATCCTCCTTCGTTCGTGATGATATCATCCATTATACTGCATTTTTCAGGCTTGTAAAGCGCCCGACCCGGTCTTTTCAAATGGCGGGCGCTGTGATATAATAAGCACAAAATCAGTCGGGAGGTGAGCGCCATGGACAGTGTCAGGAGCTATGAGGGAAAAGAACCTTATATCTTTCTCAGCTATGCCCATGCGGACTCTGCTGCGGTCATGGCAATTGCCGCGCGCCTGCAGGAAGCCGGGTGCCGCATCTGGTATGACGGCGGGATCGAGGTCGGCAGTGAGTGGCCGGAGTACATTGCCGCCCACCTTGAGGGTGCAGCGGTGATGCTGGCGTTTATCTCCAATGCCTATGTCCGCTCGGACAACTGCCGCAAGGAAATGCACTTTGCCCAGACCAGGAAGATCAGCACCGTCAACATCTTCCTGGAGGAGACGGCGCTCACCCCCGGCATGGAGATGCAGATCGGCCCGCTTTTCGCGCTGATGAAGTATACCATGGGCGAGGATGTGTTTTACGAAAAACTTCTCGCCGCGCCCCAGCTCGCCCCGTTCCTCGGACAGGAGCGGGAAGCGTTCCGGGCACAGGCAAGGCCGGTCAAGGGAAAGAAGCGCTGGACGCCCGGGCGTATTGCCGCGCTGTGCGTGTCGCTTGCGCTGCTCATTGCGATCATGACCCTTGGTATCATCGGCTGGTTCACAGGTTATGCTCAGCGCATCTGGATCAAAGAACACCAGCCGGAGGTATCGATACTTTCCGGGGATACGGCGATCAGCTTCACGGACGCTCAATTGGAGCGCGCTGCGCGGAAATACGCAGGAAAAGCGGAAGGGCCGCTCACGGTTTCGAACCTCGCAGGGCTGCGGGAGCTCAGCCTTGACGCTCCGGACGCACAGACACTTTCGGACCTCCGATACTTCCCCGACCTCGAAAAACTGACCCTGACAGGCCTGGAGGCGGAGAATCTGAAGACCCTGCCGGTCTGCGGCATCGAGACGCTCAGACTTCGTGACTGCCGCATCAGCGACTTGCGCGGCGTCGGAAATCTTGTGCTGCTGCGGGAGCTGGACACGGAGGGCTGCCCCATCCGGTCGCTGGGCGATCTGTCGCACTGCCTGCAGTTGAGACGCCTGCGCCTTGCGGGGGCAAATGTGCGCTCCTTCGCGCCGCTCAGAGTTTTGACGGTCCTGGCCGAGGCGGAAATCCACAACGCCGGGCTCAACGAGCTCAGGCCCCTGATGCGCCTGAGCAGCCTCACCGATCTGCGCTTTACCGACTGCGATCTGCGCGGCCGTTTCTTCAAGCGCTTTGACCGGGAGTGGAACATCGTGACCCTCAGCCTCACGGACTGCGAGCTCAACTCCACCAAGAATCTCGAGGATTTCACGGGCCTCAGGGAGCTGACGCTCATTCGCAGCGGCGAAAAGCTCGACTGGTCGGCGCTGGCGGGCCTTTCATCCCTGCGCACGGTGACGGCGGACAGGACAATGGAGCCTGTTTTGCGCGAGGCCCTGGCGAACAAGGAGAGCCTGACCGAGCTTATCGTGACGGAATAAAGCCGTCGCTTCGGGCCGCGCGGAGAACCTGCGCGCTTTCCTTGACGGAAGGCCTGTCAATGTGGTAAATTAATTAAGCTTTTATTAGTATTCAGGGGCGCAAGCGCCCCGGTAAAGAAAAGAGTTGATTTCTATGGACCGCAGCAGCGGCGTGCTCATGCCTTTAAGCTCTCTGCCCTCTCCCTACGGAATCGGCACCATGGGAAAGAGCGCCTATGAATTTGTGGACTTTCTGAAAGCGGCCGGCCAGCGCTACTGGCAGCTTCTGCCTCTCGTCCCCACCAGCGCCGGCGACAGCCCTTATTCTTCCTTCTCCACCTTCGCGGGAAACCCCTACTTCATCGACCTGGATATGCTGGTGAAGGAAAAGCTCCTGAAGACCAAAGAGATTGAGGCCCTCGACTGGGGCTCTGACCCCGAAAGAGTGGAGTACGCCAAGCTCTACGAACAGCGCCCGCTGCTCCTGCGCCGCGCCTTCGAGCGGGGCCGTGAAAAGCTTGCCGATGGGGTCTCTGCCTTCCGCGAAGCCAACAAGTGGGTCGACAACTACGGCCTGTACATGGCCCTCAAGGGAAAGTTCGATATGCTGCCCTGGACCGAGTGGCCGGATGAGGATATCCGTATGCACCGCGACGGCGCCGTGAAATACTGGTCGGAACAGCTTCGCGACGAGGTCGAGTACCATGTCTTTGTGCAGTTCCTGTTCTTCCGCCAGTGGGAGAAGCTCAAAGACTACGCCCACAAAAAGGGCGTGAAGTTCATCGGCGACATCCCCATCTACGTCGCCCTCGACTCCGCCGACGTGTGGAGCGAGCCGAAGTTCTTCCAGCTCGACGAGAAGAACGTGCCCAAGGCTGTGGCCGGCGTGCCTCCCGATCCCTTCACCGCAGACGGACAGCTCTGGGGCAATCCCCTTTATAACTGGGACGCGCTGGAGAAAGACGGCTTCGGCTGGTGGATCCGCCGTGTCGAAGGTGCGCAGAAGCTCTATGATGTGATCCGCATCGACCACTTCCGCGGCTTTGAGAGCTACTGGTCCGTGCCCTACGGCGAGACGACCGCCAAGAACGGCACCTGGCTGCCCGGCCCCGGCATAAAGCTTGTCGGCGTGCTGACAAGCTGGTTCCATGACCTCGACTTCATCGCTGAAGATCTGGGCTATGTCACCGAGGGCGTGCGCAAGCTGGTGCGCGATTCCGGCATGCCCGGCATGAAGATCCTCGAGTTTGCCTTCGATGCCCACGGCGATTCGGACTACCTGCCCCACTGCATCTCCTACAACAGCGTCTGCTACCTCGGCACCCACGACAACAACACCGTTATGGGCTGGCTCAAGGAGACCGGAAAGCGCGACCGCGACTTTGCCCGGCGCTACATGCACATCACCGACGATGAGGGCTGGTGCTGGGGCATGATCCGCACCGGCATGGCAACCTGCGCCGATCTCTTTATCGTGCAGATGCAGGATCTGCTGGAGCTTGACGGCAAGGCCCGCATGAACACCCCGGGCGTGCCCACCGGCAACTGGCGCTGGCGCATGCTGCCGGGCGCAGACAGCAAGGAGCTTGCCAAGAAGCTGCAGCTCTACACCCGCACCTTCCGCAGAGGGTGAACATATTGCGATAGCCAAAAAGCCTCTGATCGATACGACCAGAGGCTTCAGACTGTAGACAGAGTACCCATTCGTTTCGAAAAGCAGCTGTGCCTTTAGTAAAGTCTTAGGGCTAAAAACACTTGGAGGGATAATAATGGAATTCAAAGAAGTCATTCAAAACCGCTATTCATGCAAGAAGTACTCTGACCGACAGGTGGAAGCGGAAAAGCTGACCGCTGTACTGAACGCCGGGCGTCTGGCCCCGACAGCCAAGAACCTGCAGGAACAGCGGATCTATGTGCTGCAGTCTCCTGAGGCCCTCGCAAAAATTGACGCTGTCACGCCCTGCCGCTACGGTGCGCCGACCGTTCTTGTCGTTGCGTTCAATAGCAGGAACGTTTTCACCTATCCCGGCGGGAAGCGGGATTCCGGTGTAGAGGACGCTACCATCATCGCTACCCACATGATTCTTGCGGCAGCCGCCGAGGGTGTGGACAGCTGCTGGGTCAATTTCTTGGATCCCGAGAAGACGGCGGGGGTTCTCGGCCTGCCCGCGGATGAGGAAGTTTTGATGGTGATGGATCTGGGCTATGCCGCCGAAGGCACCGGCCCGCTTCCGAATCACAGCAGCCGGAAGCCGCTGGAAGAGACGGTCACCTTTATGTGATTTTTAAGCGCGTCACGCTGCAGCTCGCCATGAATGAAGCGCAAAGAAAAGGAGAGCAAACACCATGAAACCGCTTGATAGTTTCCCGAGGATCAGCCTGGGCATCCTGCCGACGCCGATCCATAAGCTTGAAAATATCAGCAGCCTCCTCGGCAGAAACATCTATATCAAACGCGACGATATGACCGGGCTCGGGCTCGGCGGGAACAAGATCCGAAAGCTCGAATTTCTCCTTGCCGACGCGAAAGAGAAGGGTGCGGAGGTCGTTTTCACGACCGGCGGCGCGCAGTCCAACCATGCCATGCTGACCGCCGCCGCAGCGGGGAAGCTGGGGATGAAAGCGGTCCTTGTGCTGAAAAAGCGCGGCGTGACCGACTGTGTGGGCAACCAGCTCCTGGAGCGTCTGATGGGGTCAGAGGTGCGCTTTGTCGACACCGATGATTACGCCGACATTTACGCGGAGATGGACCGTCTCGGCCAAGAGATGGGAAGACCCTATTACAAGATCCCCTGCGGCGGCTCGAACGCTCTCGGCGCACTGGGCTATGTGGCGTGTGCCAGGGAGATCGCGGAACAGGGGCTCCACTTCGACCACATCATCTGTGCGGAGGGCAGCGGCGGCACGATGGCGGGGCTCACCCTCGGCGCCAAACTGTTTCTGCCCGGGACAACGGTCCACGGCATGATGGTCGATACCGATCCCTTTGATGAGATCACACCCGCCCTGATGCGGGAGGCGGCGGAGCTGCTGGAGATTTCACCGGAGATCACGCCGCAGGATTACTCCCTTCGGGACATGTGCGGCCCCGGCTACGCGATCGCCTCGGAGGCCGGAAATGCCGCCGTCTCGCTGATGGCGGAGCGCGAAGGGATCTTCCTCGATCCGGTTTACACCGGCAAGGCGTTTGCAGGCTTGCTGGAGCTGGCGAAAGAGGGCGCCTTTGCCGAGACGGACAACATCCTGTTTCTGCACTCGGGCGGCGCCGGCGGACTTTTCGCCATCAAGATGTAAGCGACGCCGGACACGGCATCGGCTGCGAGCTGATGGGCAAAGAGCGCTTCCGGCTCGCCGACTATGATCTTCCATAAGCAAAGATACCATGACGTCGGGTCGACCAATCGGTATATAACAAGTAGAAAGGTCATCCAGAGATGAAAGCAGAAAAGAAAAAAGTCATTCTGAGCGTTATCTTCTTGCTCAATCTTCTGATCGCAGCTGCAGTGGTCTGGTTTTTGGAGTTCAACCCGACCGGATACCGCATGAGTGTTTCCCACAGAGCTTCCTTTGAAAAAATATCGGACAATGTATATGTTAATAAGTATTACGCAGAGAGCAGAGATGAAATCATCCATTTGATCGATGAAGCGAAATTGCGTGTCGCGGATTTTTTCGGATCATTGACGTGCCCGGATCACACGGTCATCATCATATGTGACGATGAAAAACTGCTTGCAAAGCTTGGCGGAGATCACGATACACACCATTTCAGCACGCTGGTTCCCGTAAAGAGGAGTTATGTTTCCGTTTCGACTGAATATCTGACCATTGACGTTCTTGCCCATGAGCTTACGCACGCGGAGATGTTCGAACGACTCTCAGGCAAAGCTTTTCGTCGGGTTCCGACTTGGTTCAATGAGGGAATAGCCCTGCAGAATGACTACCGTGAACAGTATGGACTGGAAGCGTGGGCAGAACAGACCGATAACGGTAAAAACAATGTCGCACAGGAAGATATGGACACAGCGTCGGAGTTTTATTCGGGTACAAAAGAAGATCGACGATTCCGTTATCTGAATGCAAAACATGATGTTGCCGAATGGCTGGAAAAGCATGGCTTGCAGGATTTCATGGCTCTGATTGACAGACTGAACGGCGGAGAGAATTTCAGCGCTGCATATGGCAGCTAAATTCCGGTTTGTCTGGATCGTACACGTCCAGGGTAAATTGCCTTGGGCGTTTCTTTTATCTGTGTGCCGGTTTTGTGATAAACCCTGTGCTATACTCAGGCTGTACTTGAGAGACAGGTACAGAAAACAAAAAAAACAAACACCATCAAATATATAAAAACAAAAGGAGATTGCAGCAATGAAAGAGCTTGAAAATATGAGAGAACTCCGCGAGGAGGAAGTTGAAAAGGTTGCAGGCGGGGTGCCTCTGCTTCACCCGGTTCGTCATTACGAAGACCCCCCTGAGGAAGAGCCGACCGAAGGCGGCTACGAGGGCACCTGGTAAAAGAAAACACAGCGGAATCCGGATCAATGTCCGGTAACAAATCAATCTTACAGGTCTGTGATAAAACGAGATCACAAGACCTGTAAGATTTTTTTGTTGAGACAGTGGGTGGGATTCGCCTGCATTTGCGCCTTGCGGGGGACGGCTCAAATAGAAGAATCGTCCAGTTTGCGAACTGGACGATGAAGCCGCCACCGGCGGCTTCGATTACACATTCGAATCCCACCCATACCATGAGATACAACAATCCCCCGCCGGATGGCGGGGGACTGTTGTATGGCGGACAGGGTGGGATTCGAACCCACGAGCCTCTTGCGAGACTACCTGATTTCGAGTGTTGTCCTCCAAAAGGACTTTAGCGGAAAATAGGCGAAAAAAGTGCCCTTTATTGGAGTTCGAAAAGAGCCGCAAAGCCGCTTGTTATAACGCTTTTTTGCCCGCAAACCCGCATGGCGTCAAGGAAAATTCGAACTCAAGGCGTGAGCCCTAAAAATGGCCTCAAAAACGGGAAAAAGGAGAGAATTTGGAGAGAAAAGAGAGAAATCAGGAGAGAATTCAAGCCCTGTTCTCGCAACGTTTTCAAGCGTTTGAAAATCCTGTTTAGGAGAGAAAAACACCGCTCTTCTGCTGTTGGCATAAAAGATGAGAGGTGTATAGCATGGAAAACAGTACCTATGAAACTATCCTGGCGGCATATCCTTTATACATGACAAAGGAGCAGATGTATCAGATCTGTCACATTAGTAAAAGGACCTGCCTTTTCCTTCTTGAAAGCGGTCTCGTCCCTTGCCAGGACAGCGGCAAGAAAACGCGACGGTTTCGAATCTATACCGAAGATGTGATTCGTTATTTAGAGGATCGTGAAGTCCATCCCGAACTGTACAAGCCTCCAGTCGGATTCTATAATCAGAAGTTCAAGAACACTAGCGCTCCTACACCCTTGACGCAGGATGATATACAATTCATGCGAAAATTCTATGAGGCAAAGCTAGGAAAGTATCCAGATGTCCTTTCTTCAAAGCAAATATCTTCTTTTACTGGCTACGACACAACTTCTGTGAATAATTGGTGTGAAAAAAACAAGCTGAGGCATTTCTGTATTAAGCGGAAAAACCTTGTCCCAAAGGTGTATCTCATAGATTTCCTAGTCAGCTGGGATTACATAGGCATAGGCGTAAAGTCCAAGAGGCATAAGAATATGAATAAAAAGCTCTGGAAAGAGCTGCAATCGCAGCGTTGATTATCTCTCAGGCAGCGTGTATGCTCAAATTGTAAGGAGGCGATTTCAGTGAGGAAGCAAAGATACTATGTCCCGGTAACCCATGAAGAGCTTCGGTTTATACTCCAAAGCCTCATTCGTCTGAAAAACCGCTTGATCCGCGAGGGTCGCTACACAGATTGCGTAGATGAGCTCATCGCCAAAATCGCTGCTGAGTAACAAGCGTAACACCCATATCGATATCTGTTTATTGCGTACTCTTATACCACCTGCCTTTTTGACAGGTGGTTTTTATTGCTTGCAGATTGCGAAACCAGCTAAGAGCGCTTTTCGGAATTGTTTTCTTAATAGACCTGCTCTTTTACCGATTTCGGCATTTTCTGTTTGACTGTGACGTGCTCATATAGTATAGTAGGGGGTGCAAAGGGGGTATTCCTATGGTAGAGCGAGAAGAATATCTGAATGAACTGCAGAAATGGAAGAATGAAAAAGTCATCAAGGTCGTGACGGGACTGCGACGGTGCGGGAAATCCACTCTGCTCTCCATGTTTCAGCAGCGCCTCATTGAAAGCGGTGTTAACCAAAGTCAGATCATTTCGATCAACTTTGAGGATTTGCAGTACGAGCCCCTGAAGGATTATACCGCGCTGTACAAGTATGTCTCCGATCATCTATGCCGCGATCAGATGAACTACATCTTTCTGGATGAGATTCAGATGGTGCAGGATTTCCAGAAAGCAGTGGACAGCCTGTATATCAAGGACAACACAGATCTGTATGTTACGGGATCGAACGCCTATCTGCTATCCGGCGAGCTGGCAACCTTGCTGTCTGGTCGCTATGTTGAAATCAAGATGCTCCCGCTGTCCTTCAGAGAGTATCGAACGCTGAAGGGCGAGGGCGATCCAGACAGACTGTTTGCAGATTTCATGCGGTATGGCGCACTGCCGTATATTGCGACTCTTGACGATCCCGGCTCAAAAGCGGATACTTATCTGGAAGGCATCTATAACACGATCATCATCAAGGATATAGAGCTTCGCCAGCAGCGCCGGGAAAGCGATCCCAACAAGCGCAAGATAAGCGATCTGACCCTTCTTCGCAACATTGCCAGATTTCTTGCCGGCTCTGTCGGCAGCCCGGTTTCAGTGAAAAGCATTGCGGATTTCATCACATCCTCTGGCCGGCGAATCTCGCAGAATACGGTCAACGATTATGTGGAGGCCTTGATTGAGCCCTATGTGTTCTATCCCGCAGAGAGATACGACATCAAAGGAAAGCAGCTCTTAAAGCAAAATCGAAAGCTCTATATTGTAGATTTGGGCTTGCGGAGGCACTTGATCCCCAGGCAAAATTATGATCTCGGACACTCCCTGGAGAATATCGTTTTCCTGGAGCTGCACCGCCGAGGCTACGAGGTCACAATTGGGAAGGTTGGAAACACGGAAGTAGACTTCATCGCTAAGAAGGGAGACAGCCTGCACTACTATCAAGTCACCGCATCTCTGACAGAGGAAAGCACATTTCAGCGAGAGATAGCGCCCTTGCAGGCTATAACAGACAATCATCCCAAGACAATCCTCACGCTGGATCGGTTCACCACCGGCAACTACGACGGGATTATCGTTTCCAATGTGATAGACTGGCTGTTAGCATAATATGACCGCCCATTATAAGCACTGTATTTCTATATTGTTAATTAAGAAGCCGCCTATTCAATCTTGGAGTAGGCGGTTTTTTCATGCCCTTACCTCACCGCAGCTTTCCCGAAGCTGCTTGACAAGAATGGTCTGCGGCATATCCGATTCCACGATCTCCGGCATAGCTGCGCATCGCTTTTGCTTGCCAATGGCGTCCCGATGAAACAGATTCAGGAGTGGCTCGGTTACAGCGACTTCTCAATCTCGGCCAACGTATACGCTCATCTGGACTACAACTCCAAGCTGTCATCTGCGGACGCGATGGCGAACGGTTTGAAGGGCGCGCTTACCGCGATCCAATAAAAAGAACCAGCTTTCACGCGGCAAAAACCGTATGAAAACTGGCGTTTTTGGCCTACTTACCTAACGGAGCGAAAAAGGTAGGTACTATGAAAAGGGCACCAATGCGGGCTTCAATCATCATCCGCTGTGTGTTCATTCCGGTAATCATCCCTGCTTATGATCTCTGCCCTCGAAAGGTCGAATACTGCCACGTGCTTCTTCGTTTCGATGAATCCGGGTACCCGATAAGAATAAGCTACGTCCCAATTGTGCAGGCCTGCAATCAGCCTGCATAGTTTTTTGCTGCTCACTTCCATACTGTCAGAACCTGCGTATACATTCTTCGGAACACTATGCGACACGAAATCCTTTTTGCCGTGCGGAGCTACCAGCAGACGGGTCCCGTCACGGTTGAGCAGAAAGCATATCCGCCCGGGGCTGCCTATGCCCCGTAGAGTATCGACAAACACATGGATGCGGTTTGCGTACAAGTAAAACGAGATATATGTACTATCCATCATCTTTCACCGATCCTTTGCTTCTCCAGCACTCCGGTGTTGTGAAATTGAAAAGAAGCATAACCTTCTTATCGGCTGTTACGAGCTGTCCCATAGCCCTGTATATATTCCCAAGATCCCATTTCCATGTTTCGAACAGCGTCACAGTGAATTTTTTGCATTCCATTTTTCTGGGTTCAAAGTTGTTCTTTGAATACTTCACCCACTTGATGCCGTCTCTGTCGCTGGCTGTGACGGGAATGATCAGCAAACACTTTTTTGCCGGATTCACCTCAATCCGGATATGTTCACAGCTATTGAGGGCAGTGAGGGCAGCTTTATTAAAATTGATGCTGTTTGGCCAGATCGTGCATGTTGGCCCATTTTTTCGGGGAAGATGCACGAACATGCTGCTGCTAACCACTTGAAATCCTTCCGTGCTGATTTCTTGAATGGGAGCTAAATTCTCATTTGGCATTGCGCTGCCTCCTATGCTTTATCAGTAGTAATGTATCCGTCTGCCAAATCGATCTTATATGATTCCTCATGCTGATCCACCGGAAGGCCAAAATAATCTCTCCAGTCGCCCGGAAGATATGAGCCTTTCTGTTTTCCGCCTGTGACAAACAGCTCGAAATCCGTCAATTTGAAGAGATACAGTACTTCACCGTCACATGATGCAGGTTTTCCCATCATCTTATAGCGGTACTTTTTATCCCATCCCATGAGATCAAACACCTTTGCCGCGAAGATTTTGCAAAGCATATCCCGGTTGGTGATTTCTTTTTCGCCACCGCCCTTCGCCCAGCGCAGAGAGTCGGGCGCGTCCGGGTCGCACGGCCTAATAATCAGTCGCTTTTGTTCGGGATGAATGAGTATCTGGATATGTGTGACTCCGGGAAACCGGCGCAGGCATGCCATGTTGAATTTTACACGGTTCTCCCAAATTGTAATTGAAGGCTCCATAGTATGAGAAAACAGCTCCGCCTTCGTTACTTGATACCCACCAAGATCGCCGAGTATTTCCGTATCATCGCCCGTTTCACTGATCGGAGCCGTGTTTGCAAAAATATAGTCAAGTGCTTTGTTGTCATTCATTGCCACTTACCTCTCTTCTTAGCAGTTCTATACTTAGCTGCAGATCTTCAGCCGTTGGTGTGCGTATCTGTGCGATACCCGGAGCGGGAACACTTTCCGCCTGTGCATGCCAATCGGCATCCGGTGTCAGATAGAAGAATCCGTTTTCAAGCGTATGTTCATAAAACTCGTCGCCGAAATCATCCGTCCACTCATCCGGTAACATGAACACCCTGCGCTTTACCGGATTGTCTGCAGTGTCTTGTGTGATCAGCACTGCGGGTGTGGCATTGACGAGGTTAAACACGATGATTTCATCTTGGCCTCTCTTCGCCCAAGTACCTCGTATGCGATACAGATAATCCGGGTTCCACTCCATGATCCTGTACAGCGCAGTTCCAAAGTGCTGGCAATTGAGCGACTTGCTGTAGAGCGTTTTTGTCGGATCTGGCCTCCATCGTATGCTGTGCGTATCATGTTCTCGGCATGGGCGTATGGCTATTCTCCGTTCCGCTGGATGGAGGAGCAGTTGGACAAATGCTACGCTCTCGAATTTCTTCATACAGAACTTGTTGAAGGATATCCGCTCCCCGGAGATTGTTATTGCAGGGCCTTCATATCTTACCTGCGTGAATTGGCTTCTCACGACCTGATATCCTTCCAGATTGAAAGCACTAATCTGCTTTTTCTCAATCTGTCTGAGCCGAACGGGCTGCTTCACGCTGTTGGACAGATCATAATAAATGCTCGGGTCATCGTTGACCCAATGATGGTTGATCGGAATGAAACCGCGAAATATCCCTTCGTCAATAACGTGCATGGACGGAAGAGACCCTCGCATATGATGCTTCCTGTTCTCCAGCAGCACTTGGACGGCTTCGAATTTCTCGACGCTGATAATTGCATCGTGACGATCCCGATAAAGATACTGATCCCGATCCTGCCGATTTTTCTTGTGCTTGTGCTCATACAAGTCCGCCGTGAAGGTTTTCCAAGTGAGGACATTGCCGCAATAGCGTTCGTTCGTAAGAATATAGCCGATAGAGCCGCTATTCCACTCCGTTGCGCCGGTCTTTGTTTCACAGCCAATATCTGTCAAGAACGCTGCGATGTTTTCTTGAGACCAACCTGCAAGGTATGCATCGAAAATGAAGCGGACTATCTGCGCCTCCGCTTCGTTGATAACGAGCGGCGCGTATTTAATGTACCTTCCTGTAACGTCCTTTTGCCTATCATAGCCGAGGGGCGCTGGTGTCAACAGCTTTCCGTCTTTGAAGCGCTGGGTTAAAGACCAGTTCATTGCTTCGCTTTTCTTCACCGACTCTTCTTGCGCAAATGTCGCCAAAAAAGAAAGCATGAATTCCGTGTTTTCCGACAGCGTATATAGATTGTCGGTCTCAAAGAAAACACCTACTGGGGGCGTCAGTCCCTTCAGCATACGAATCAGGGAAATGCAGTCCACAAGGTTTCGGGCAAATCTTGAGACGCTCTTTGTCACGATCAGATCATATTCGCCGTGTCTGCATGCTTCGATCATGGCGTTGAACTCATCACGGTTCTTGAGGGATGTACCCGAAATACCCTCATCAGCAAAAATGCGCCGCAGCTCCCAGTTGGGATGATCGTTTGCCAACTGCTTATAGTGCGCCTGTTGCAATTCATAAGAAGAAAGCTGCTCATCATTATCGGTGGACACGCGGCAGTAAGCGCATACCCTGAATAGATGTCCTTCGCCGTACAAATCGACTTTGGGCTTGGCAGGGATGAACGTTTTTTCTCCGCTATCCTGCCGCTGGTATATCTGCCGAAGCTCTTCGCGCTTATTGCCGCTACTCTGCATTCTGAATTCTCCCTTTGTTTTTGTCCTTGTATGCCCAATACCATACGCCGCCTTGACGGTACGAGCCGATACTGAGCATGTTCTTGGCCAACAGCATAGTTCTTTCGCTTACTGATTCTCTATGCATCAAGTCCCGAATATCTGTTGACCGGGCTGGTCCTTGCGCCAATGCCCCTTTGATCAATGCACATGCCTGTTCCTGCTTGCTGATTTTCGTATCTTCTTCCGGCATATCCAAATCATAATCATCATCAGTCCGCTCCACCTCAGACCAATGCAAAACGGAATTCGTGTCGATCTGGAAGCCGAAGGCCGGTCCCTTTGGCGCAAGACTACTTTTTATATGCCGCACCACACGAAAACTGGGTGAATCTTCATCAATGTCGATTTGCAGCACGCTTCGTGCTGCTGCTACCAGATCAATGCTGCCGAGGCCCCTGTAGATATCCTTCGACCCCTGCTTTTTGTTCAAGTGCCCGATCAGCACAATCGCGCAGTCGTAAGCTGCTGCCCAGAGCGAAAGCTTTTTCAGTATCCTTCGAATGCTGGTAATATTCGAAATATCAGCATCTCCGAGGTACGCTTGAAACGGGTCTACTACGAGTAACTTTGCATTAAAATCTGCAATCGCGCAGCGTATAATCTCATCGTTCAGAGTGAATGTTTCGCTTTCCTCATCTAAAAAAGCAACGTTCTCACAATTTGCACCGGCAGCAACGAGCCTTGGTTTTATCGTGTCTGCGGCACCATCTTCTGAGCACTGATAAATCACATGGAGGGGCTTTGTGAGCTCTGTTCCATCTGGCAACCTTCCACCACGGGATACTGCGGAGATGATGTTCACCATGAACGTCGATTTGCCCCCTCCGGGGTCGCCCTGTAACAAAGTCAGCTTGCCGTATGGAATGTACGGATACCAGAGCCAATCAACCGGTACTTCTTTTATGCTGCTATATAGCTTTAAGTCTGCCGGACGTTGTGCAAGCATCTCACTTCTCCTTTCATGGGCTTAAGACGATGGCTTTTTTGATTATAATTACGGCATGTTGTTCTTACCATGAACCAGCGGTAGGCACATCTCCGCCTGTGCATACCATCGGTTCATATTCACCGTTAAGAATGCAAAAGTGTATAGGGGCTTGTATCGCGAATTCTTACATTCTTGACCGCGAAATAAGTAGTTGAGAATCCTTTGATGGTAAGCTAACATACGAAAACCTCGACGGGTGCAACCGGAAAGGATGTTTTGTGTGTGACTGTCGACCATAAACGGATTGGGGCAAAAATCCAGTATTACCGCACGTTACAAGGGATTTCTCAGGAGAGTCTGGCTGAGGCTGCGTCTGTCAGCCGACGCTACATCAGCGACTTAGAGCTTGGGAAAAAAGGCGTCAGCGTCGAAACGCTGATCTCCATAGTCAATGCCCTAAGAATTACAGCCGATGATATTCTTGGAGATCTGCTGCTTGAGAAAAAGCAGTCCCTGCTCTCTATGCACTTTGATCTTCTTAACGACTGTACGAAGGAAGAAACCGAGATTCTGATAGCCCTACTGCAGAGCTCAAAGCAAACGCTCAAGAAATACCGCATTACGAAGTAAATGAAAAAACGCCCCGTCGAGGCACAGCGGCACTCCAAACTGGAGTGCTGTCTGTGCAAAACGATGGGGCATGGGCATTTATTCATTTTTTGTAACTGCTCAGTCCTCATCAAGATTTTGTGGTAACTGATGTCCACTCCTGTACCGACCTTCCCTGTTCCCGGGCGCTCTCTTTTTTACCTTATGCACAATGTGACTCACTTTGAAGCCTTAGGCCGAACAGTTACAATTAAGTATAATATAGCCGCCTATTCTATTTCGGAGTAGGCGGTTTTCATGCCCTTACATAGCCGTTCACCGATGTGGGCGGCTAAATTTAAGAAGAAGGAGGAGACCCAAGTGACAAAAACAAAGGTCATTTCTGTTGCCAACCAGAAGGGCGGCGTCGGCAAAAGCACCAGCGTGTATTGCATCGGCGCGGGCCTGGCCATGAACGGCAGGAAGGTCCTGCTGCTGGACGTGGACCCACAGGGCGACCTGACCAAAATGCTGGGCCAGCGCAAGCCCCATGACATGCCGCTGACGCTTGCCAATGTCATGAATGACATCGTAGCAGGCATCGACACAGACGGGCACCCGGAAATCCTGCATCATGCGGAGGGCTTTGATTTCGTCCCGGCCAACCGCAGCCTGTCCTCTGTCGAGGTCGGGCTGGTCAATGTGATGAGTCGTGAAACCGTGCTGCGGCAGTATCTCGATGAGGTGAAGAAGGATTACGATTATGTGCTGCTGGACTGCCGCCCGTCTCTCGGTATGCTGGTCATCAACGCCCTGTCCGCATCGGACTATGTTCTGATCCCTGTGCAGGCAGATTACCTGGCCGCCGAGGACATGACCGAGCTGATTGGTACAGCCCAAAGTATCAGGCGGCAGATCAACCCCAAGCTGAGGATCGGCGGCGTTTTCCTGACGATGGCCAACGATACCAACTTCCGCAAAGAGATCGTTGAATCGGTAAAAGAAAACTATGGGAAAAACCTGCCTGTGATGGATACCGTAATCCCGACCACCGTGCGGCTGGCAGAGATCAGCACGGCGGACAAGAGCATCTTTCTGCACGATCCCAAGGGGCGCGCGGCGGAGGCTTATCGGAATCTGGTACGGGAGGTGATGAACATTGGGGAAAAACAACGTATCAAATCTTCTGACCTCTCTCGATGACCTGTTTACCACGCAGGAGGAGCGTGACAGCGCAAAAAGAGAAACCGTCCTGGATATCCCGCTGAGCGAGATCAGCGACTTCCCCAATCATCCGTTCAAGGTAAGAATGGATGACGCCATGACGGAAATGGCCGACAGTATCAGGCAGTATGGTGTGCTTGTCCCCGGCATGGTGCGGCAGAAGCCTGACGGCGGCTATGAAATGATCGCCGGCCACAGGCGCAAGATGGCAAGCGAGCTTGCCCAGAAGGAAACCATGCCCTGCCTCGTGCGTGACCTCAGTGATGATGAAGCCATCATTATCATGATAGATTCCAATTTGCAGAGGGAAACGCTGCTGCCGTCAGAAAAGGCCTTTGCATACAAAATGAAGCTGGAGGCTATGAAGAGACAGGCTGGCAGACCAGGAAAAGAAAATGGTGCAACAGTGTTGCCCAATTTCCCAAATAAAAAAAGTCGAGATATTTTAGCAGAGCAGGCAGGCGAAAGTCATGAGCAAATTCGCAAATTTATTCGCCTCACCTATCTTATCCCGCCCCTGCTGGACATGGTAGACGAGGGCAAAATTGCCATGCGTCCCGCCGTGGAGCTGTCGTATCTTCCCGAAAAGGAACAAACCATGCTCCACGAAATGATAAAGCTTGAGGATTGCACCCCATCCCATGCACAGGCCATCAAAATGCGGCGCTTTGCCGAGGAAGGAAAGCTCAGTGAAGAAGTCATACTCTCCATCATGCAGGAGGAAAAGCCCAACCAGAAGGAACAGTTTCGTATGCCGAGAGAACGGATCAGCAAATACTTTCCCGCGGGGACGCCCGCGCAGAAGATTGAGGATACGATCATCAAGGCCCTGGAGCTGTATCAGCGGCAAAGGAGCCGGGATCGTGAGAGATAGAGCCGCCAGGGAGTCAGTCTGCCCTTTCGCACGATCAAGGGGGCCTCCCGGTTTCCCCCTCTCCACACCTCTCCCCCAGACTAACCAGCTGTACCAGCCGAAAACAGAGATTCTATCACCCCTGCCAGAGAATACCGGGCAGGGCTTTTTTCACGTCTGCCAATCTCCTTTTTCGGCGGGCTATGCAGCGGTGGGCCATGGAGCAATCACACGTTCAAATTTACGAAGGAGGGAACATGCCTATAACAAAACTCAACCGGCGCAGGAGCATCGTTGTGCTGCTCTGCGCCATGCTTCTTTTCGGCACAGTATTCTCAACGACGGTCTTTGCGGACACGGCGCTCATCAGCTCCGCGCCCATGACCTCGTACTTTGAGACCTACACCAGCACCGGTGCCTGGACGGATCTCCAGACCCCCGCCCACTGGATCACCGCTACCGGTGAGGTCGCCTACTGCCTGCAGACCGCCAAGGATAACCCATACAACGCGGGCTACTACACCATCGATGGCGAAGAGGTCTACGATTATGGTGTTCTGACCGGCCTGAAGGCCATTCTGGATCACGGCTATCCTGCCACGACCATGGGCTTCTCGGATGAGGAAGCGCGCTATGCCACGGCAAACGCCATCCGCTTCTGGCTGGCGGAGAACCACTGCGACGGCGTGCCGCAATACCTCAACCTGAATGTCAACGGCGATTGGATTCGAGGGAAATCCGGCTATGAGACGCTGTTCCGTTATTCTCTGTATCTGCTGTATATGGCCAGGACGCAGGACACCACCCCGGTAGAGGGCGGTACGCTGGTATTCACGCCTGACGAGATCACGCTCACCGAGGATGCCAGCGGTCAGTACTTCACCGGCCAGGTGAATCTCACGAAGAACATCTCCGGAGACTATAGCCTTATGGACAATGCCCCGGAGGGGATGCTCACCGTCACCGGTCATACCGGAAAGCAGAGCGAGACACTCACGCTGAAGGTTCCCGCATCCTATGCCAATCAAAGCTGCACCCTCTGTGCCTACGGTATGGATGAGGCTTCTGCGGCGGCATTGTTCTTCTGGGCACCTGCCAGCGCGAATAACCAGAGAATCGTCACCTATGTGCTGGATTCCACGCAGAGCGTATTCGTGCGTGGTTTCCTGACGATCAATGTACCCGCGCCGGCAGAACGAACCGGCAGCATCCGTATCACCAAGACCGGCGAGAACGGCGAGGCGCTTTCGGGCGTCAGCTTTAGCCTCTACGACAGCACTCAGACCCTGATCGACAGTGGAACCACCGACAGCAGCGGACAGATCACCTTCACCGGCCTTGCGCTTGGAGATTATTTCTACCAGGAAACCGAAACGCTGTCCGGGTATGTGCTGGATTCGACAATGTACCCCATCACGGTTTCCTCCAGCGATCAGGCGACGGAAGTAAGCGTCACCAACGCCCGCGCTTCAGGCAGTATCGTCGTCATGAAAACCGACGCCGAAACCGGCGAAGCTCTTCCCGGCGTACACTTTACCCTCTCGGATGCACAGGGCAATCTGGTGGACGAGGGCGACACCGGCACAGACGGCAGCCTGAGCTTCGGGCCTCTGCCGCTTGGAACCTACAGTCTGGTGGAAACCTCCGCACCCGGCAGCTATGTTCCGGACAACACCCCGATTCCTGTCACCCTGGATACCAACGGGCAAACAATCACGAAGAATATCACGAACAGCAAAGCGCTCGGCTCTGTGGCTATCATGAAGACAGATGTAGAAACCGGCGCGGCGTTGGCGGGTGTTCACTTTGCATTGCTGGATTCTTCCACGCTGGCGATTGCCGAAGGAGACACTGAAAGCGATGGCTCCCTGCTGTTTTCGGGGATTCCGCTTGGATCGTACACGCTGCGTGAGACAGCGACGGTGAACGGCTATGTGCTGGATTCGACACCGATCCCGGTGGAGATCACCACAGCCGGGCAGACGGTCACCATCAACGCGACCAACGCCCCAGCGAAAGGCGGCATCACCATCACCAAGACTGACGCGGAAACCGGGGCTGTCCTGTCGGGAGTCCATTTTGTACTCTACGATGGGAGCAATCGTTCTGTTGCCGAGGGAGATACGGACAGCGAAGGCAAGCTCACATTCTCCAATCTCCCGCTTGGAACTTACAGCCTGGTGGAAACCTCTGCCCCGACAGGATACGTTTTGGACAGCGCACCCCGCAGCGTTACGATCTCTGAGCATGAACAGATCGTACAGATCGCTGTCACAAACGGCGCAGCGGTCGGCTCGATCTCCATCGCCAAAACCGACGCGAATACCGGCGCACCACTGTCCGGCGTCCACTTTATTCTGACAGATTCTGCGGGCGCGACTGTCGGTGGCGGTGGGACGGATGAAAACGGCGTCCTGACCTTCAGCAATCTGCCCCTCGGCACCTACACCATCACCGAAACCGAAACTCGAAACGGCTATGTTCTGGACAACACACCGAGAGAGATCTCCATCACAGAAAATGGCCAGCTCGTCGAGGTGAGCATCACCAACACCCCTGCACGCGGTTCGGCCTCCATCACCAAGACCGATTCCGAGACCGGGGCCGCACTCGCGGGCGTCCACTTCGTGCTGCGCGATGAGGCTGGTGCTGTTGCTGCCGAGGGTGACACCGCAGCGGACGGAACCCTCACGCTGTCCAATATTCCTGTTGGCTGGTACACGCTCGCCGAGACCGCTACCGTCAGCGGCTATGTGCTGGACGAGACCCGCACGGAGGTCCATGTCACTGAGAATGGACAGATCGTTGAGCTTCACCTGCAGAATGATCCGATCCACAGCACCCTCGAAATCATCAAGAAGGATGCCCACGAGGACATTGCCCTGATGGGCGCGGGATACCGGCTCTACGACAGTACCGGAGCTCAGGTGGCCGAGGGCTTTACCGACGCTTCTGGAAAGGTCTCGTTCCCGGATCTCACATGCGGTCAGTATGTCTATCAGGAGTTTAAGGCCCCGAAGGGTTATCTGCTGGATGAAAACAGGTATCCTGTCTCCATCACAGAGAACGGAACGACAATTACAGAGACGCGGACGAATGAACGTCGACCCGGTACGCTGGTTCTGACGAAGCAGAACGCAAATGGCAGCCCCCTCGCAGGAGCTGCTTTTTTGCTGGAATACTCCACGGATCAGGGCTCTACTTGGCAGCCTGTCTTTGCCCCTGCGGGTGAGGAACTCACCAGCGGCAGTTGTACGGCACCTGGGCTGGAAAGCGGTCAGCTCACTACCGGCGCGGACGGAAAGGCAGTCTTCACCGGCCTGAGAGCGGACGGCAGCATTCTCTATCGCCTCACGGAAACGAAAGCGCCTCCGGGAATGACCCTGATGGCCGATTCGATTGTTGTCGGAACGCTCCCCGCAGAATCAGACAACATCAATGCCGAAGATACGGAGCTTATAGACGGACACGCCTATCATTACACCCTGAATATCACGGCAACAAACAGCTTCCAGTATCGGCTGCCCGAAACAGGCCGCAGCGGATTCCTGTTCCTTCCCGTTTTCCTTTTGCTTCTCACAATACCTGTAGTCACAATCAAATTTAAATCAAAAAAGGAGAATAACTGAATGAAAAAACTGCTTTCCCTTATCCTCGCCGTGATGCTGCTGTGCAGCCTCGCGCTTCCCGCTTTTGCGGATTCGACGATTGACCTCACCCAGACCGGCTCCGTGAACCTCTGGAAATATGACCTGAGCTCCGCCCAGGCGGACGGCGTGTGGGACAGCTCCTATGTCTCCACCGGTGTCCGCGATCAGAGCGGCGTTGAAGCGATCCTCGGCGCAAGCGGCAGTTCAAGCGGGTACGCGATTGAAGGCGTGGTGTACACCTATCTCAAGGTGGCCGAGCTCAAGAGCGTAACCGTGACGGACAACGACGTGGAACGCTCCGAGCTGATGTACGGCATCGTCAACAATGCGGCCAACACCGCCTTTCTGACCGCCATCGGTGTCAGCGCCAATGACCGTTATGCGGCGGCGGATGAAACCAACGGTGACGTGACCACGTATTACTACCGCTCCGACACCCTGATTGCCGGCCTCCAGAACGCACTGACCAGCAACGCCACCACGGTAAAGAACGCGCTGGAAACCTATGTTGTCAACAACGGCGGCACGGCAATGCCCGCCACGGACGCCAACGGCCACAGCGCTGCCAGTGATCTGCCCCTGGGTCTGTACCTCTTTGTTGAAACCAGCGTCCCTGAGATGGTCACCAGCACCACCGCACCCTTCCTGATCAGCATCCCGATGACCTCCACCACCGCCAGCGGCAGCTCGTGGATCTATGACATTACCGTATATCCCAAAAACCTGACCGGCCTGCCCACGCTGGATAAGACCGTGAGGGAAGCAAAGACCTCCTCCGGCAAGAACAACGGCAGCGCCGCCATCACGGACGGGTATGCGGAATCCGCTACCGCCTCTGCCGGCGACACGGTTGAGTACCAGATCATCAGCACGCTGCCCAGTATCACCTCTGCCGCCTCTAATCTCTCGCAGTACACCTTCGTGGATACCCTGAGCCCCGGCATCACCTACAAAAAGAATGATGTCGTGCTGGAGTTCTACAGCGAAGCGGCCTGCACCAACAAAATTGCCACCTGGACCGCTGACAGCGAAAAGTTTACGGTAGGCTATACCACGGGTACGAACGGCGAGAGCATCATGACCATCGCCATGACGGCGGCAGGCCTCAACGAGATCAACACCAGCAGCGCCGTCTATACCGGAGCCTCCGCAGTCAACAGCGGATACAGCGACTGCACCCTGCGCATCACCTATGGGGCCACGCTGGATACGGATAACTCCCTCATCCTCGGCGATACCGGTAACCCCAACGAAGTCACCCTGACCTGGAAGCGCAGCAACACCAGCTTCTATGACACTCTGACCGACGATGCTGCGGTCTACAGCTTCGGTCTTGACGTGACCAAGAACTTCTCGGACGGACGCGGCGACGCTACGAAGGTCGAGTTCCTGATCCAGAACAGCACGGACAACTATTACCTCACCGGCGCCTTCAATACCTCGGAGAATATGTGGTATGTGACCGGCAAGACGGCAGAGGCAAACAGTGCCACCCACTTCATCCCGACTGCGGCGGGCAAGCTCACGGTCAAGGGGCTGGAGGATGACACCTACACGCTGACCGAGGTCAAGACGGACAACGCCTATACGCTGCTCAAGGCTCCCGTGCAGGTGGTCATCTCAAAGAGCGGCACGACCGTTTCCGCGACTGTGGACGGGAAAGCTGTCAATATGAGCGCCATCGGAACCTCCGGCCATGCGCTGGCACCGTTTACGATCATCAACACCCGCGGCTTCGATCTGCCCCAGACCGGCGGCACCGGCAACTGGCTCTTCCCCGTAATCGGCATGGTCATGCTGGCTGCCTGTATCACCGGCATCGTGATCTTGGCAAAGAAGAAACCCGCACAGGAGTAATCAAGAAAATGGGGAGGCTCCGTCAATGGAGCCTCTCCGCATCTATGGAGGTGGAATGAACAGAAGAATAAAAATCCTGATCTTTGCTGTTTGCATTGTCCTGGCGCTGGGCATCACGCTGTATCCGCTCATCAGCAATGTGGTTGGAGAGAAATACCGGAGCATCGTTGAGTCCCGTTACGATAAGGCCGTGGAAAAGCTGAACATCATGGAATTGATCGCAGAGAAGGAAGAGGCTGTCTTGTACAACAGAACCCTGCAGGGCGGAACCGAAAACGCATTCTCCCGTGAAGCGCTGGCGGAAGCTGAGGAAAGCTACGGGCGTCTTCTGAATGTGCGCGGTGACGGGATCATGGGTTACATCCAGATTCCGAAGATCGGCGTGGAGCTGCCCATATACCACGGCACCGCCGAGGAAACGCTGGATAAGGGCGTCGGGCACCTGCTCGGCACATCCCTGCCGGTCGGCGGCATCGGTACGCATTGTGTTCTGACCGGTCATTCTGGCCTTGCGGGAACACGGATGTTTTCCGACCTGGATCAGCTGAACAAGGGCGATGTGTTTTATGTCCGCGTGCTGGATGAGACCCATGCTTATATGATCATGGATATCAATACCGTGCTGCCGGAGGACACCAGCCAGCTGGAGATCGACCCGCAGCGAGAGAGTGTCACGCTGGTAACCTGTACGCCCTTCGGGGTCAATACCCATCGTCTGCTGGTACGCGGTGAGCGGATCGAGGTCGGCATGGCGGAGCGTATGATCGAGAACGCTGAGACGCAGGAGGAGCCGACAAAGTCCACTTGGACGCAGGAGTATCTGAAGGGCGTCGGCCTGGGTTGCCTCGGGATTATTCTGGTTGCGGCACTTGTGCTGACGCTGCGCTTTGCTTTGAGCAGAAATCGTGCCGAGGAGATACACCGTCCTGCCACGGAAGCCGAAAGCCTTTCCTGTGATCGCGGAAGGAGGCGAGGTTGTCATGAAAAAACGTAAATTCCCCTGGGATCTCTTCTGGATGGTTGTCCTCATTACCGCCGCCATGGCCTCTGCCGCGCTTGCGCTCAATCCCCTTGTTTACAGAGCCGAAAGAACACGGCACATCAGGAACGCCATCAAGCAGTTCAGCCAGAGCGTCGAGGAGATTCAGGAGACTTCGGAGCAGGCTGAGGAGCCGATGCCCTATGAGGAGCTTTATCGGTCGATCCAAACCTACAACGAATGGCTGGTGACGATCAGCCAGGGAAACCTGACAAATCGCCTCTCCACTGAGATTGTCCCGATTACAATGACAGACTACGGACTTCCGGATGAGGTTTTCGGAATCCTGCGCATCCCCGCCATGGATCTTGAAATGCCCATTTTTCTGGGGGCCAACTACGACAATCTGGCAAACGGCGCAGCAGTACTGACGCAGACCAGCATCCCCATCGGCGGAGAGAATACCAACGCCGTGATCGCCGGACACCGGGGCTGGAACGGGTATCCGTACTTTCTGGACATTGAAAACCTGAAGACGGGCGACCTGGTCTATATCACGAACGTCTGGGATGAGCTGGTTTATCAGGTGAGGGAGATTCGCATCGTGCATCCGGACAATATAGGCTCAATCCTGATCCAGTCGGGAAAGGACATGGTGACGCTCATGACCTGCCATCCGCCCAACACCGGAGGCAAGTATCGCTATCTGGTGTATTGCGAAAGGGTAACCGAAGATCCCATTAAAGCTTCCTAAAAAATCATGTTCCCTTGGGCAGCCGTGAGGCTGCCCTTTTACATATCTCAAAAAGAAGGGAGCGATGAAAATGAAACATGAGAGATATGAAAAGCGTTTGTTCCGCATTCTTACCCAGGCAGGCTTTAAGCCTTCGCAGATTCTGACAATCTCGGTTGAACAGCTGGTGGAGATTCCCGGTGTAACCGTGCCGAACATCCGCACGATCCTGTACCTTCAGCGGAAGCTGGCCGGCGAAAGCGGTACGATCCGCAGGGCGCTGATGCTGGAGAACTATCTGCGGATGTTTGAAAACGGAGGGTCGCATGTCGGAAGCTAAGCGCATGGCAGGCCCCTATGAAATCACCCACGCGATCCATATCGGAGACAGGGAGATCGTTCTGGGAGAGAACCCTGCGGATACAGAGGGCGTTCCGTATATGTGCGCCTACTGCGAGGCAAACGACATCATCGCCAGCTACTACGACTCCGTAGGCGGCGAAGACTATGCGGAGATTGTCGGGATTTTCGGTGAGCGAATAAAAGAACAAGCGGAGATAACGCAGGAAAAACTGCGGCAGGAATGCATGGACGGCGAGCAAAGCATTCTGGTCACTGAAAAGGACTGCACCTTGATTACTTCCGAAGACGACCTGAACAACCAGGTCGTCGTGATCCGCGCCGATGTGCTCCGCCCGGAATACCGATCAGCGCGGTATCAGCTCAGACTGTGTACAGGCGGTTTTGGAGCATCGCCCCACAGCCGGGGCTCCGCCTGCTACTGCAAGGATCTTGTGACCGGAAAAAACAGCCGCTTTGAGCGTCGGGATATCCTCGGCGTGATGGAACCGGATGAACTGCCCCAATGGGTATATGACGGACTTGACGGGCTCAGGCAGGCTGAAAGAAAGCTGGCATCCAAGGGAAAGGAGGGCCGCTGATGCTTCGTATTAACGCCGGATATGTTATTACGGATTCCATTCATGTCGGAGATTCCGAATTTGTTCTCGGCGTGAGTCAGTACATTCCCAATGACTACGTGACCTGGAAATGCAAAGACGGCACCAATTATTTCTGGGGACATTATCACAGCGACCCAATAAAAGCAGTAAAAGATCTTGTCTCCAGGGCTATGGAAGAGATTCAGGCTTTGGAAGAGCAGAGGTTCACACCTCCGACAGAATCGCCCTGGGGAAAAGTCCAGACCTGCAAGGAGCTCGTAACCGGGGTCTATTCCGTCAGCACAGCAAGTCATGGCGGGATCATGGCTGTTGTGGAAGAGGCAGAAGAGCTGTTTTCACCTGACGCCCGTGCCTGCGGTTTTGTGGAAGGCCGGTATTTGTGCTTTGAGGAAGACTGTGACGCACCTGTTGCGATTCGGGAGCTTATGGACAAAAAACTGTTCACCCCGCCCATCAACGAGTTTTTCCGTGAGGGCGAGTATGAAGCCTGCATTGACCGCAGTCTCAAGAGCTATCACCCGGAATATATGAAGAAACGGGAGAAAAAGCTGACAGAAGCGAAATTACTGGCGGAATCAAGCAAAAAGCCAAGGAAGAAGGAGCGTGAAAGATGATGAACCTCAGCATCAGAGCAATGACCCCGCTGGAGCGGATGTACAGCTATACCCAGAGCAGTCAGATTGAATCGCAGTCCGGCTGCATCGGACACCTGCGCGCCGACATGGGAAGCGACGGCAAGAGCTTTTTCTCCTCGTGGACAGATCACCGGGGCGATCTGAAAACCGAGGATTTCAAGAACGAGTTTGATGAGCTCATCAACGCCCTGCGCTCGGACAAGCAGTACGGAGATATGCTGAAGGATCTCCGCAGCCTGTCCAAATACTGCTTCTCTCATCCTGAGAGCAGCTACGGGAACGATCAGGAATTCGGCTTCCGCGCCGATACGCCGTCCTATACCTTCATGCTGCGCTTGAATCCCCATCGCGGTGTGTATAACCTCTACTGCTACTGCTTCCGACGCGACTGGCTGGAGCGGCACATGAACAGTGCAGAGAAAGGCATCCGCTTTATTACCCCGCATTACAAGGAGAAGTTCCGCCTGACGGATGGCGACGCCATTCGTGTAACAGGCGCAGACGGGGAAAGCCGGGAGCATATCTGCCGCTACATTGACGACTATCATCTGGCGGTCGGCAGCAGCATCTATCATATCTGCGAGTATGCGGAGATGCTGGAGCACGCCGGGCGTACCGTCATTCCTATCCGCAGCTCTCTCCCGGAACGCTGCTTCACCGTCCTCCAGTCCACGGGCGGCGTGGTGGCAATTGAACGCAGTAAGCAGGGATACTTCCCCACAGACAACGGCGGTGACCCGGAGACAGCGCGAAAGGCCGCAACGCTTCTCAATCAGAAGCTTGGCGTTTCCAAGGCGCAGGAGGCGGCAATGGCTGCTGGCTCCATGTTCGGATGGGACACGCCCGCTGCCGATCCGAAAAACTATGACGCCGAGGGCAACGCACTGAAGCCCAGGCCGAAGGAACGCGGGGACGCACGATGAAATACCGGGTAAGGCTGAAGGAAACCCGGTATGGCAGCGTCACGGTTCAGGCCCACAGCCCGGAGGAGGCCAAGCTCCTTGCGGAAAATGAATATGCGAAGGGCCGGACGCGCTGGATCGACAGCAGCGTGGAGCTTCGCGGGATAGAAAAAGAAAAGGAACGGGACAACGAGCGATGAAGGAGGACCGGCACGTTATCTGGAGCAACTATGATCTGGATTATGAGGACTGGCGGGATGATCTGGAAGCGGAGTACCCGGAGCTGACGGAGGATCAGCGCATTGCCCTGATGTATGAGATCAATGGAGATTATCTGGACGATGAGCGCGTCAACCTCAATATCCAGCTCAGTCAGCCCATCCTTGTGATCGGCGATCTCGGCCTCTGGTATGGCCGCCGCAGCGGTTACAAGGAGATTGAGAGCGGCAATATCCGGGACTGTCTGTATGCCGATACGGATTACAGCACCTGGTATGTGGACAAGCTGGGCGATCTTCGCTGCGACGCCATACACCATGACGGTACAAACCATTATCTGTACCGTGCATATAAGGATGGGGTCCGGGAAAGCCAGATCGACCTGCTCAAAGATAAGCTGTATCGCGGAATCGCCACCCGTGCGGACGTGACCAGGATCACCCGCAGACTCGGCGACGATATTGCCCGTGTCTACGGGTTTTCCATTCCCCGCGCACGGCAGGCCCAGGTGATGGAGAGATAGTGCTATGAGATTTGGAATCGACGCGAGAAAAGAGAGCTTCGAGGAAGTGACCGTACTGGGCGTGCCCATGCTGTTCACTGCGATGCACGTTGACAAGAGCACTGTCCCGAAGGGGCTGTATCTGTATGAGGTGCGCCACGACGACGAGGGGGACGGCGAGCCCGTGCAGCTCGGTAACTGGATTCTGGTGAATCACTGGGGCACCCTCATTTCCAGCCAGCCGGTCAAGCTGACCCAGGTGCCCTATCGGGACAATGCCTATCGGGATATCGACCCGGAGAAGGACTGGAAATATGAGGGCGTGGAGACCACGCTCAGGGACTATATGAAAAGACACCCGCCGAAAAAGGAGAAGCAGCGGGAACACGAGAGATAGGAGGACAAGCGATGGCAAAGAAATATGAGCTGATCACCGAGCTCTATGAGCGCACCCGGCAGGGCGTGACGGAGCCCGCGCAATGGCAGCGGTTTCTAAACACAGCCTGCCGAAATTACCGGCTCAGCTTCGATGAGCAGCTCCTGCTTTTCGCCCAGCGCCCCGACGCCACCGCCGTGCTGGAGATTGAGAAATGGAATCGCCAGTTTGGGCGCTGGGTGAACCGTGGGGCTACGGGCATCGCGGTTTTCAACACCGACACGGCAAGCAAGACCCGGTTAAAATACTACTTTGATATTTCCGACACCCACCCCGGACGCTTCGCCAGCCGCGTCCCCGTCTGGGAGATGCGCCGGGAATATGAGGGCGCGGTTACGGAGGCGCTGGAGAACAGCTTCGGAGAGCTGGAAAACAGGCTGTCTCTCGCGCCGGCGCTCCTCTCCGCCGCAAGGAACGCGGTGGAGGACAATATGCAGGACTATCTTGCGGAGCTCCGCCGGTATAGGGACGGAAGCTTTCTGGAAGAGCTGGATGACCTGAATCTGGAGGTACGGTATCGGACGCTGCTGGCGGACAGTGTAGGCTATATGCTTCTGGCCCGCTGCGGCATTGATCCGTCGCCATACTTCTCGGATGAGGATTTTCGCGGCATTGTGGATTTCAATACCACGGAAACGCTGAACACCCTGGGTGTGGCGACGGGCGACATCGGCCAGATGTGTCTGTCCGAGATCGCCCGCACAGTGCGCGCTCAGGAGAGGCAGCCGCAGAATCAAAATCGCACATTTGCGCAAGTGCCCGCAGAAGAGTATCCTGTAATCAGAGAAGCAAACACAGAAAGGAGCGCTGAACATGAACGAGCTGAGCTACAGAATGGAGAGCGGGTATCGCCTGCCCAACCTGCTGCCCCCGGACGAGCCGGAGGTGACTCTTGGGAAATACGCATTGCTGAGGCGCCGGTTTCTGAGAGAGCAGCGGCGAGTGACCTACACGAACCTGCTGACGACCGGGAAGCTGACGGAGCATCTGCTGGCGATGGAGCAGGAGGCCTTGAACAGGCTGGAGCTGATCACAGCGCAGATGGCAAGGGCCGAGGGCGTGACGGAGACGCTAAAGGCGATGGATCAAATGACCTGGGTGCAGCGGATGAACAGCATCCGGCAGAGAGCCGAGGAGACGATTCTGACGGAGCTGATCTACAGCTAAGCGGACATGACTTCGATGCCCGCACAGAGATCGCGTATTATCATCAGGATGCGGAGAAGCAGGAGCTGATCCGCACAAGCGATGCCTTAAAGGATCATAGAGTGACGATTGCCGCGTACTTTGCCGATCATGAGGATCGGAGAGAACGCGGCAATTTCGTTAAGTCCTTCTTTGACGGCGCGTCGGTGGAGAAGACACTTTCCAACGGGCAGACCGCGGGCTACCGGGCCTTTGATGACCTTCTTCACGTCTGGAGAGGACATCAGGACAGTCCAGAGGCGGAGGTATATATCCGCTGGCCGTTTGTAGCAGACACCATCCATGGCATGATCCTGACGGAGCAATGGCTCTCGCCGGATGAGCGCCCGTTGCCTACCGAGGGCGAGCAGGTTTCCATGCTGGCAGAGACGCAGGCTGAGAAAAGCACCACTTTCACCCTGCCACAGGCTGCCATCGACTACGTTCTCACACATGGAAGCGGCTACTCCCATGGGAAATACCGCATTTATGAGCAATTCCAGAAGGGCGAGAGCGCCGAAGAAAACGTAAGATTCATCAAAAACGAATACGGTATCGGCGGCCATTCAGACGCCATCCCCGGAACCGGGTATTGGGAAGATCACGATTCCAAGGGCATTCTGATTCGCCCCAATCTACGGGACGAAGGCTCCGTCCTGCTGCGCTGGCCGAAGGTGGAAAAGCGAATCCGTGAGCTGATTGCGGCAGACCGGTATCTGAGCAATGCCGAAAAAGAGGCGTATTCCGAGTATCTGAAAGAACAGAGCCTTCAGGCAGAGCCTGCTGAAACGGTCCCGGAAGAGAGTAACGCCGAGCTTCCTGAATCCATGGAAGCAACTGCGGCAGAACCAGCTACACCGCCGAAGGAATACCGGATCACACAGGGCGTGACGGTGCATATCGGGGCGCAGGAATATGAGGTCGTTTTCTACGGTACGGACACCGTTGTGCTTCAGGACACGCGCTTTCCTCTGCTGCAAACAGAATACAGCCAGGCAGATTTTCTGAAAATGATCGCCGAGAATCCGCTGAATGATCAGCTCCTTCATGATGTGGAAGAAGTCGCCGAATCACAAGAGGTCGAAGTATCCGAAGAAGCGGATGAGATTGAACAGAGCGAGGAACCGGAAAGTCGCCTTGACGAGATGCTGCAGCAGGCGCTGCTGGCCGTGGAGCTGTCCGAGCAGACCGGGCAGGAGGTCTTTGCGTTTGAGGAAGGCAAGCCGGAACCGATCAATGTGCCAAAGCCGGAACCCTCCGAAAAAGAGATCGTCCTCGCTCCTCCTGCTCCCAGGCCGCGCAGCAGACCGACGCCCACCATGCTCTATCCGGAAATCAAAAGCGACTACCGCAGAGATTTTCAGATCACGGATGACAGGATCGGTGTCGGAACACCGCTGGAACGCTTCCACCATAACATCATGGCAATCCAGCTCCTGAAAAAGCTGGAATCGGAGCATCGGCTGGCCGACAGCAACGAGCAGCGCATCCTCGCGGATTACGTCGGCTGGGGCGGGCTGGCGGATTTCTTCGATGAGAGCAATCCCCATTATCCGGAGCTGCGGGTAGTGCTGACAGACGAGGAACTGAGCTCCGCAAGAGAATCCACGCTGACAGCCTTCTACACCCCGCCTGTCGTGATCCGCGCAATGTATCAGGCGTTGGAAAGCATGGGCTTCCGGACGGGTAATGTTCTGGAACCCTCCTGCGGTATCGGTCATTTTCTGGGCATGAAGCCGGAGAGCATGGCGGATGCCCGCATCTTCGGTGTGGAGCTGGACAGCATTTCCGGACGCATCGCGCAGCAGCTCTATCAGAAATCCTCCATCGCTGTCCAGGGCTTCGAGAAAACGGAGCTGCCGGACAGCTTTTTTGATGTCGCTATCGGCAATATTCCCTTTGGCAATTTCAAGCTGTCGGATAAACGCTATGACAAGCACAGTTTCCTGATCCACGACTATTTCTTCGCAAAAACGCTGGACAAGGTGCGCCCCGGCGGCATCGTGGCTTTCGTGACCTCCAAGGGCACGATGGATAAGGAAAGCCCCGTTGTGCGCAAGTATATTGCCCAGCGGGCGGAGCTGCTGGGCGCTGTGCGCCTGCCCAACAACACCTTCAAGGACGCAGCAGGCACTGATGTCACCTCGGATATTCTGTTCCTTCAGAAGCGGGACACCCTGACGCTGGAGGAGCCGGACTGGGTTCACCTCAATACCGACGCAAACGGACTCAGGATAAACCAGTATTTCGTCAATCATCCTGAAATGATCCTGGGCGAAATGCGGGAGATCAGCGGCCCCTATGGACCGGAAACCGCCTGCATTCCCTATGAGGATCAGGATTTGGGCGAGCTGTTGACCGAGGCGGTGCAGGGCATCAGCGGCAGCCTCACCGAGTACGAAACGGAGGAGCTGGCCGAAGAGGAGGAAGACCTCTCCATCCCCGCCGACCCCTCCGTCCGCAATTTCAGCTATACCCTCGTGGACGGGAAGGTCTACTACCGGGAAAACAGCCGCATGACGCCGGTCAACGCCTCCGTCACCGCCGAGAGCCGGATCAAGGGTCTGATCGACATCCGGGAATGTGTGCGTCAGCTCATTGCCTACCAGACGGAGGATTATCCCGACACCATGATTGAGGCGGAGCAGGCACGGCTGAACGCGCTGTACGACGCATTCAGCGCAAAGTATGGCATCATCAACTCCCGCGCCAACAAATCCGTATTCAATACGGACAACTCCTATTTCCTGCTGTCCTCTCTGGAGGTACTGGACGATGAGGGCAATTTTGTCCGCAAGGCGGATATGTTCTCCCGGCGCACGATCAAGCAGCGCATGGAAATCACCCATGTGGACACCGCATCCGAGGCCTTGGCCGTTTCTCTGGCAGAGAAAGCGCATGTGGATATGGACTATATGATGGAGCTGAGCAACAAAACGGAGGAGGAAATTTGCAACGACCTCCGAGGTGTCATCTTTCTGAATCCGCTGTATGAGGCAGGCTCCGAAAACGGGCAGCGCAAGTATCTCCCCGCCGACGAATACCTCTCCGGCAATGTCCGTGAGAAGCTCCGCACAGCGCGGCTTCGCGCGGAGGCTTCCCCGGAGCTTTTCGCCCCCAATGTGGAGGCTCTGGAGAAGGTGCAGCCGGTTGACCTGACGGCGGCGGAAATCTCCGTCCGCGTTGGCACGACCTGGATTCCCCCAGAGGACTATGAGGATTTCATGTATGAGCTTTTCAGCACGCCCTTTTATGCCCGCTGGAAGATCAAGGTCCATTTCTCGGCCTATACCGGCGAATGGAACATTGAAGGCAAGTCTGGCGACAGTGGGAATGTCCGGGCAAACAGCACCTTCGGCACAGACCGCATCAACGGCTATAAGATTCTGGAGCAGACCCTCAACCTGAAGGACGTGCGGATCTTCGACTATATTGAGGACGCAGAGGGAAGACGTGTTGCCGTGCTGAACAAGAAAGAAACCGCCATCGCGCAGGCCAAGCAGGAGCAGATCAAGCAGGCGTTTCAGGAATGGATCTGGAAGAATCCGACGAGACGTGAACGCCTGACCCGGCTTTACAATGAAAAGTTCAATTCTGTTCGTCCCCGCGAATATGACGGCAGCCACCTGAGTCTGGCCGGGATCAATCCGGAGATCAGTCTGCGTCAGCACCAGCTCAACGCGGTTGCCCGCGGACTCTACGGAGGCAATGAGCTTCTGGGCCATGTGGTCGGTGCGGGCAAAACCTTTACAATGGTAGCGCTGGCACAGGAGAGTAAGCGTCTCGGCCTCTGCCAAAAGAGTCTGATCGTGGTTCCAAACCACCTCACGGAGCAATGGGCCTCCGAGTATTTACAGCTCTACCCCAGCGCCAATATCCTTGTGGCCACGGCAAAGGACTTTGAGACCAAGAACCGCAAGCGCTTCTGCGGACGCATCGCCACCGGCGACTATGACGCCATCATCATCGGCCACAGCCAACTGGAGAAAATTCCGCTCTCGTTTGCACGCCAGCAGGAAATGCTCCAACAGCAGATGGACGAGATCATGGACGGCATCATGGAAATCAAGCACAATCGCGGCGACCGCTTTTCCATAAAGCAGCTCGAACGCAGCAAGAAGCAGGTTCAGGCCAAGCTTGACCGGCTCAACGATCAATCCCGCAAGGATGACGTTGTGACCTTTGAAGAACTGGGTGTTGACCGCCTGTTCATCGACGAAGCGCATTACTATAAAAACCTCGCCGCGTTTACAAAAATGCGCAACGTCGGCGGCATCAGCCAGACGGAGGCGCAGAAATCCAGCGACCTGTATATGAAGTGCCGGTATCTGGACGAGCTGACCGGAGGTCATGGTGTTGTGTTCGCCACCGGCACCCCGATCAGCAATACCATGGTAGAGATGTACACCATGCAGAAGTATCTCCAGTATGGCACACTGCATCGAAATGATCTCATTCATTTTGATTCGTGGGCCTCGACCTTCGGGGAAACTGTGACGGCCATTGAGCTTGCGCCGGAGGGCACCGGCTACCGGGCCAAAACCCGCTTTGCCAAGTTCTATAATCTCCCGGAGCTCATGACCATGTTCAAGGAGGTCGCAGATATCCAGACGGCGGACATGCTCAATCTCCCCGTGCCCCATGCCAACTACCACAATGTGGTTCTGAAACCTTCTGAAATACAGAAGGATATGGTGGATGGTCTTGCAAAACGCGCCGAGAAGGTGCGCAGCGGTATGGTCAATTCCTCGCAGGACAATATGCTCGTCATCACAAACGACGGGCGCAAGCTGGCACTGGATCAGCGGCTGATGAATGAGCTGCTGCCGGAGAGCGAAACCGGAAAGGTGGCCGCCTGTACCCAGAATGTCTTTGAGATCTGGCAGCGTACCACACAGCAGCGGTCTACACAAATGATCTTTATTGATCTCTCTACGCCGCGCAACGACGGGCACTTCAATGTCTATGACGCCATCCGGGACAAGCTCATCGCCAAAGGCATCCCCGCCGAGGAGATCGCCTATATCCACGGAGCCAATACCGAGGTCAAGAAAAAGGAGCTGTTTGGAAAGGTGCGTAGCGGCCAGATCCGGGTACTTCTCGGCTCCACGCAGAAGATGGGCGCGGGCACCAACGTTCAGAAAAAGCTGATCGCCCTGCATCACCTGGACTGCCCCTGGCGTCCCGCCGACCTCCAGCAGCGCGAGGGCCGTATTGTCCGTCAGGGGAACGAAAACCCGGAGGTAGATATCTTCACCTATGTGACGGAGAACACTTTTGACAGCTATCTTTATCAGCTGGTGGAAAGTAAGCAAAAGTTCATCGGTCAGATCATGACCTCAAAAAGCCCTGTGCGTTCAGCGGAGGATATTGACGAAACCGCGCTCAGCTACGCCGAGATCAAGGCCCTGTGCAGCGGAAACCCCGAGATCAAGGAAAAAATGGACCTCGACGTGGCAGTCTCCCGCCTGAAGCTCCTGAAGGCAAACCACCTGAGCCAGCGTTATGCGCTGGAGGATCAGATCATCAAGGAGTTCCCACAGCAAATTTCGGCATACGAGCAGCGAATTGAAGCTTATCGGGAGGATATGGAGAGACTGGCCGAAAACACAAAGCCCAACGCGGACGGATTCTCTCCCATGATCGTGGAGGGAATAACCTTTACGGAAAAGAAAGCGGCAGGCTCTGCCATACTGGAGGCCTGCCAGAACATGACCAGCCCCGCCGCCGTCCCCATCGGACGGTATCGGGGCTTTGCCATAGAGCTGTCCTTTGATACCCTCACGCGAAACTACAAGGTCTCCCTGATCGGCAGCCTCACGCACACGGCTGTTCTCGGCACAGACATTTTCGGCAACATCCAGCGCATGGACAATCTTTTGGAGGGCTTTGAAGATCAGATGCACAATACCGAGGCGCAGCTTGAAAATGTGAAAGTCCAGCTCGAAAATGCCAAAGCGGAGGTGGAGAAGCCCTTCCCGCAGGAGGAAGAGCTGCAGCAGAAAACCGCCAGACTGAATGAGCTGAACATCAAACTGAATATGGACAAACGTGAAAACGAAATCGTTGACGGGGATCGGGATGAGGACGAAAAAAGCCCGACTGACCGAAAAAAGGAGGATCGTAATGAGTGTAGGTAAAAACATCAGGTACCACCGCAAACGCCGCGGAATAACCCAGAAAGAGCTGGGGCGCAGGGTCGGGTTCCCCGTCGCATCCGCGGACGTGCGGATCGCACAGTATGAAAATGACAGCCGCTGTCCCAAAGAACCTTTACTCAGGGCTATGGCTGCCGCGCTGGGTGTGTCTCCCGCAGCACTGAGCGCGCCGGATTTTGATGACCCTGCTGCGCTGATGAACACTTTGCTCTCTCTCGAGGAGCGGTTTCCTCTGACAGTATTGCTGGAAGGATCGGTTACCCGGATACAGTTGGAGATTCCGAGTATGGGGATCACACAGCTTCACTGCCTGCTGCTTTCCTGGCGGAATATGCGAAGGAAACTGGCGTCAGGAAATCTCTCACGGGAAGAATATGAGGAGTGGAAATACAGCCTCATCTGACAGAAACGGGAGCAAGTCCGTCACAGGCTTGCTCCCGAAAAATGATCGGTCATGATTGCTGCAGGTTCTTGTTCTTGCGGAGTGTTTCCTTTAGGGCACTCGCAACATCACGGATCATACGGATCTCATAGTCATCGCAGTCCGCGATGACAGCGGCGATGTCCTGCTCAATCTGCGGACGGGCCTTGATGATACTGTCGCACAGAAGAGCATCCGTCGTGACAGACAAGGCGTTGGCCAGATTCACAATGGCGTTGAGACTTACATGCGTGGTGCCCGTCTCAATGTTGCTCAAATGTGTCGGAGAGAGCCCAACCGCCTCGGAAAGCTGCTCCTGTGTCATGTCCGCGTTGATGCGGGCGATCTTGATGCGTTTTCCAATTGCCTTGTAATCCAGCTCCATAGGAACACCCCTTCGTGATCAGCTGCCATTATTGTAATCACGGAGGGAGTGTATTATAATAATCTAAATCCGTACTATACGGATATAGATTAAGTTTGCAAAAGGTGATGCACATGTTGTGCTGCTCATTTGCAGGGCATCGGAATGTTTTTGTTCCTGATATTGACAGAAAGATCGCTGCGGCCCTGGACACGATCATGGAAAAAGATGATACGTTTGTATTTTATACCGGCGGGATGGGTGAGTTTGACAGCAAATGTGCCTCCGCTGTTCGCGCAGCCAGACACCGCTTTCCGGAAAAGCAGCTGCGGCTTGTCCTAGTGCTTCCCTATATGACGAGCAAAGTCAACACCGACAAGAACCTCCTTGAAACGGAGTATGACGATGTTATGATTCCCATGGAGCTTGCCGGCGTTCATCCGAAAGCCGCGATTCGTGAGCGAAATCGCTGGATGGTGGACCGGAGCGATATACTGCTGGCCTGTGTCTATCGGGACTTCGGCGGCGCTTATGACACCATGCAATATGCGCTCCGTAAGGGACTGCCGGTTATAAATCTAACTTAGCAGAAGCCGTAGTAGATGTGAGTCTTCCACATGGCATGAAAAGCTCACCGTTGAGAACTTGGGTATTATATGCACCAAGTTTTCAATGAACTGCTCTTATCTGCATATAGTCTGCTATAACATGTGCAGATTGAGCATGCTTCCCACAAGCAGAGAGCCGGACTTTGGATTTTTGCCTCTGTTGACTTTAGATTTTTACCATGCTATACTTTGGATTATCTCCAAATCGGACTTTGGATTTTTCCAAGGAGGGCTTATCATGATTGAAAGAACCGCGAAAGACGCACTGATTCGCTTGGCCTCACAGTTTCCCGTGATCGGGGTCACAGGTCCTCGTCAAAGCGGTAAATCCACATTGACGCAGGCCACGTTCCCGGACAAACGATATGTAACGTTTGATGATAAAAATATGCGGGAGCTTGCCGCCTCAAACCCCAGCGATTTTATCATGGCTTTTCCCAATGGCGCAATCATTGATGAAGCGCAGAAGGTTCCGGAAATCTTCGACGCCATCAAACTACATGTGGATCGCGGCCCCTTTGTACCGGGCAAGTTTATTCTGACCGGCTCCAGCCAGTTCCGGCTTCGGGAAAACATGACAGACAGCATGGCGGGCAGGGCCGCATTTTTAAAGCTTCTGCCGTTCTCTGTCCGAGAACTGAAAGCTGCCAATGCTCTACCGGGTAATGCCTATGATCTCATATTCAACGGCCAGTATCCGCCGCTGCATGATTCAGATAAGCACTTTATCCCGGAGGACTGGTATGAAAGTTATATTGACACCTATCTGGATTTGGATGTCAGAGATCAGATAAACCCCAACAATCTTTCCACCTTCAAGAAATTTATTCAGATCTGCGCCCTGTACAGCGGGCAGCTTCTTTCGATGGACAGCATTGCAAGAGATGTCGGCGTATCCGCACCGACGATCAAAACATGGCTGTCTATTCTGGAGACCTCGTTCATCATTCATTTTTTGGAGCCGGATACCAACAACCTAGGCAAAAGCATTGTAAAAACACCCAAGCTGTACTTTGTCGATTCAGGCCTCCTGTGTCATCTTCTCCGGCTGGAGTCCAAGGAGGACTTACTTCTCAGCCGCCACAAAGGAGCTGCGGTGGAGACCTTTGCAGTGGCAGAGCTGCTGAAAAGCCGCATGAACCAGGCCAAGAAAGCCAATCTTACGTTCTTCCGGGACACGAAAGGCTTTGAGGTGGACACCATAGCTGACTGGAAGCGAACATTTGCGATTGAGATCAAAAGTGCGAACGAACCGGAGGCTAAGTTATCCGCGAACACGAAAAAATACCTTGAACTGCTAAAGGATGAGGAAGCCCGAAGCGCAGTCTTTTATTTAGGCGACATCAGTATGAACATTAACGGTACTGCCTATGTTGGATGGAGAGACTGGGGCGAATTCCTGAAATAAAAATACTTTGCCGATAGATTTTCACACGAGTTCCTTGTGTTGGGAAACAGTCGTTGAAAACTTGCCCATAAAATGAGACAAAAGGTCAGTGAGTTGACTTTATCTGCATATTTCTCGAAAAATAATATGCAGATAGCCGACTTCTTTCCCTTGATAATCTGCATATAGTCTGCTAAAATATATGCAGATCGGAGGCGTTTATATGCGGAGATTTAACTATTCCTTTCTCAATGACGGGCTGCTGCCCGCAAGTCTTGTTAACCTGACATCGAGTATCGCGTCGCTGAAAACGATGGCCGGCGTCCGAAAAGAAGAGTACGCAAAGGTCTTTACAGAGCTGGAAACCGTCGCCAGAATCCAATCGGTCAAGAACTCAAACGCGATTGAGGGCATTGTGACAAGCGATGAGCGTATTGTGGCGATTGTCAATCAGAATAGCGCTCCTATGAATCACAGTGAAGCTGAGATTGCGGGATACCGTGATGCCCTGAACGCGATCCATACCAACCATGCACACATGGATTTCCGGCAGCGTGACATTCTCAGGCTGCATGAGATGCTCATGTCTGTTGCCGGGTACGAATATGGTGGACAGTATAAGACTGATGACAACGTGATTCTGGAAGTGGATGCTGCCGGGAATCGCCGGGTGCGTTTCCGCCCCACCCCCGCATCCGAGACTGCGGACGCGATGGAGCAGCTGGAGCTCGCCTATCTGGACGCCCGTGACGACGCCAACATTAACCAGCTTCTGTTAATCCCCTGCGTGATTCTGGATTTTCTCTGCATCCACCCCTTCCGGGACGGAAACGGCAGAATGTCGCGTCTGCTTTCTCTACTGCTGCTCTATAAAAATGGCTATGACGCGGGAAAATACGTCTCCTTTGAAGAACAAATCAACAATTACAAGTCGTTCTATTACGAAGCGTTGGAGCAGTCATCCGTCGGGTGGGCTGATAATCAAAACAGCTATTTCCCGTTTATCGAGAATTTTCTCTCCACGCTCTATATGTGTTACAAGGAACTGGATAAGCGCTTTGCTGTCGTGCATGGCAGGAAGATCACAAAGAAGGCCCGAATCGAAGCGACTGTGCTTAATAGCCTGACCCCTCTTTCCAAAGCGGAGATCTGTCAGATTCTCCCGGATGTCAGCCCTACAACGGTCGAAGCCGTGCTGGGCTCAATGGTAAAGAACGGCATAATCAAACGCATCGGTTCTGCGAGAGCGTCAAGATATATCAAGGCATAGCTTGACCCTGATTGGGTTGACTTTAGTCGAAGAAGCAATAATTGCCTTGCCTTTAATAGAGAAAGTCTGCCACAGGCAAAATTCCATTATATAATGCACGAAGGGAGCGGAGAAACCGCTCCTTTTTCATATCCCCCTTTACATAGTCGGCCTTCTGCCTAGGCCAATCCATGACTATGGAAAGGGGGCTTTTTTATGCCATATATCCCGGCGGATGTGGTGTCCAGGGCAAAACAGATGGATCTGTACACCTATCTTCATGATTACGAGCCGCAGGAGCTGGTGCATGTCGGCGGCAGCACCTACTGCACCCGCGAGCACGACAGCCTGAAGATCTCCAATGGCAAGTGGTATTGGTTTTCCCAAAGTATCGGAGGGCGATCCGCGCTGGACTATCTCATCAAGGTGCGGGGTACCCCGTTCAAAGAGGCGGTGGAAACCATTGTCGGGTGCCGCGCTGTGCAGCCGGTTGTCGCTGCACCACGAAAGGAGCCGCCGAAGCGGTCTTTGCTTCTGCCAGAAGCCAATGCTGATTCTGTGCGGGTTATAGATTATCTGGCTGGGCGCGGAATCGACCAGGATCTGATCAGCTATTGCCTGAGTACAGGGAAGCTATACGAAAGCCGGAAGTATCACAATGCTGTATTCGTGGGGCAGGACAGTACGGGGGAATCACGTTATGTAAACCTTCGAGGTATCGACTCAGCCTTTAAGGGAGAGGCATCCGGCAGCGATAAGCGTTATTCGTTCAGTATCCCGGCCAGGGACAAGAGCGGCACGCTGCATCTGTTTGAGAGTGCCATCGACCTGCTTTCCTTTGCGACCATGTGCAAGCAAATCGGCAGAGTCTGGAGGCGGGATCACCTGCTGTCACTGGCCGGCGTCTACCGGCCACGGAAAGAGCTTCGGGAAAGCTCCATGCCGCTGGCCCTGACGCAATACCTCAAGGATCATCCCGGTATCAGGAAGATCGTTCTCCGACTGGACAATGACTACGCCGGGCGCTCAGCGTCTCAGGCCTTGCAGACGATGCTTAGTGGGAGCTATGAGGTCAGCATACGACCACCGCCCGAGGGCAAGGATTACAACGACTGTCTGTGTATGCGCCTGGGCATACCGATTACGAAAACGAAGGAAAGGAGCGCAGAAAGATGAGCGAAGATAAGATCCGTGTCGTCCTGCTTGAGCCCAACAGAATGGCAAAGGTGGCAGAGATCGAGGGTAGCCTCGAAGCCATGCAGCAAGTGGTACAGGGGGACATACAGGCGATCTATCCCTTTGAGGAAGAGGTCTGTATGGTCTGCAATGAGGAAGGTAAAATTGATGGTCTTCCCCTGAACCGCGCGCTGTACGACGAGAACCATGAAATCTATGACATCATCGCCGGTCCCGCGTTTATCTGTGATTGCAGCGGGGAGAGCTTCGGCAGCCTGTCGGACGAGCAGATCAAAAAATACAGCCGCCAGTTCATGCGGCCTGAGCGATTCTACAGCACGAGAGATGGGGTCAAGGCCGTCCCATTCCAGCCGTATCAGGGTTATGAAAGATAGTGTTTCGGCTGGCCGCAACCCCTGTTCGACCAAGAGGGAGAAAGGGTCTGCACTATACCAGCAAGCATCGCCTTTGTCATGACACAAAGGCAGAGAGCAGGGGCAAAGCCCCCGCGCCCCCAGATTTGAAAGGAGTTTATCATGCACACATTTTTGTGGTTTTGGCTTGGCACCGTGCTGGGCAGCTTCGTCGGTGTCTTTACTATGTGCCTGCTGCAAGCGTCCCGAAGCGACATCAATGAGGAGGTAATGTATGAGTACGAGAAAGAGAAATGTTAGTATCCAGTTTTATCTGAACACGAGGGAGGCCGATCTTCTTGATCGCAAAGTCAAGGCAACCGGCCTTTCCCGCACTGTCTTTCTACGCCACCTGGTCAACGGCTTTCAGCCGCGGGAACTGCCGCCTCCCGACTACCGCGACTTGATGAACGCGCTGTACGGGATCGGCAGAAATCTTAATCAGATCGCGCAGAAAGCGCACACCCTGAATGTCATCGACGTGCAGCGATACAATGAGGAGGTGCGGAAGCTGGAGAATGCTATCCGCACGATCACCGACGCCGTGGTCTCCCCCATGCCGATGGATCGTTGATGGCCGTGACCTCTCTGTGGCGGGTCAAGGGCTGGCTCGGAAAGGTGGTCATCTACATTGAGAACCCGGACAAGACCGAAAACCCCGCCTTTTACGAAAAGCAGAACATGAGCGAGAAGCAGGCGCAGGGACTGAGCGATGTGATCGAATACGCCCTCAACAACGAGAAAACCGGAATTGAGGACGGAGAAATCATGCAGAGCTTTGTTTCCGGCGTCAACTGTTTCCCCGGCACCGCCCGCGAGGAGATGATGGCTGTCAAACGTCAGTTCGGCAAGGAAGACGGCACCGTGGCCTATCACGGATATCAGAGCTTTGCACCGGGTGAGGCCACGCCGGAGATCGTCCATGAGATCGGCGTAAAACTGGCACAGCGGCTCTGGGGCGACCGGTATCAAGTGCTTGTCGCAACTCATCTGGACCGCTCCAATCATCTGCATAACCACTTCGTCGTGAACACAGTCTCTTTCGTGGACGGGATCAAGTATCACCGCACAATCGAGGACTACAAAGCGATGCGGGAGGTTTCGGACGAGCTCTGCCGGGAATATGGTCTTTCGGTAATCGAAAATCCGCTTCCGGGCAGGGCCGACCATTACGCGGTTTGGAAGGCAAAGCAGGAAGGACGCCCCATCTGGCGCGATCTTGTAAAGGATGACGTGGACGAAGCGATCCGTCAGTCCATGACGATGAAGCAGTTCTGGAGCTGCCTGAAGGAGAAGGGATATGAGGTCAGCATCAAGAAGCTCCTGTATCTCAAACCGCCCGGCTCGCCATGCTTCTGCAAGATAGAGCGCCATTTTGGGTACGACTATTCCGTTGCCGGCATCGCAGAACGCATCCTCATGAATCGGGTACGTGAACGCCCCCTGCCGGAGCCGGAACGTCAGTCCCGTAAGGTTCCCTGCAAGGGCTGCGTAAAGAAGCTCAGCAAGGCAACCGGGTTCCGGGCGCTGTACTATCACTACTGTTTTCTCCTCGGCTATTTTTCAAGGAAGAAGCCGAGAAGTATCCGACGCCTCCATTTCCTTCTCCGTGAGGATTTGCTGAAAATGGACGCCATAGCCGAAGAAGTAAGGCTGCTGGCCCGCTGTCACATTGACACGGGCGAGCAGCTTTCTTCGTATAAAGAAAATCTGGAGAAGAGAATCAGCACCGTGACCGCTGAGCGTAAATCTCTGTATAAAAGCCAGCGTACTGTCGCCGTGAAAACCAACGACGGGAAACTGGCGAAGGTCCGTGAGGAGATCGCCGCCCGATCTGCTGAGCTGAAAAAACTGCGGAAGGAGGTGCGCTTATGTGACGACATTGCGGTGCGCTCCGGCGTGATGCTGGAGAAGCTGCACTTTATCCAGGAAGAAGAAAAAACCAGGGAAAAGGAGGAAACGAAACGCGATGAACAGTTCAGGCGACGCGGCAGAGCAGGTCGTTAGACTATCACTGGAGGGCACCGAGGTAGCTTTGAAGCTGACCGGCTCTGCCGCAAAGAACATTGCCGCCGCGCTCTATACCATCTACAAAAACCGGGACCACACGAAGACCAGAGGCCACCAGCGCCTGAGCGCTATGCTGAAATCCGGCAAAGAACTGAAGGTGTTCACGCTCCCGGAGCAGCACCTGAAGCAGTTCACTGTCGAGGCCAAGCGCTACGGCGTCGTGTACTGCGCACTGCGGGAGAAAAAGCCATCCGCGGACGGGCTGGTGGATATTATGGTCCGCGCCGAGGACGCCAGCAAGATCAATCGAATCGTGGAGCGCTTCAAGCTGGCCACCGTGGACGCCGCTTCCATCAAGCATGAGATTGAAAAGGCCCGTGCTGAAAAGACGGCAGAGCCGCCCGTGCCGGAGAAGGGTGATGAGGACCGCCTTCTGGATGACCTGATGAAAGCGCCGGTGAAGGAGGAAAAGGAAATCCCAAACCCCACCGGGGCGAGGACGGAAAAATCCCCTCTGTCCGAGCCTATCTCAAGGACGCGATCCAGAGCCGCCGAGGGTACTGCTGAAAAAGCTGCGGAACGCCCCTCCGTCCGGGAGGAGCTGCGTGAAATCCGCGAAGGTCAAAAGCAGCGGGAGGCGGAAAAGACGGCTGCCCGGGAGGCTGAGGCGAAAGAAAAGCCCAGGCCCAGGACGCTGGAGCATATCCAGCCGCCAAAACGGAAAGCGAAAGCAAAAGGAGAAAGGAGTTGACCATGAACAACTTTGACGATCTGTTTGAAGCCCAGGCGGAGGACGCCCCCGAAGAGCGCCCCTTTGACAAAGACTCCTGGGTGGAAAAGAAGCAGGCCGAGCGTCAGGCGGTCTATGAGCTGGCGGACAAGACCACATTGGAGGTCAGCGCAGACGGTGACAAGTACAAGAGCTTCCTCGATGTGAAAAGCCGCCTGATCCATTACTCGGCCACCAATGCTTTACTGGTGATGGCACAGAGGCCGCTTGCCACACAGCTTCGGGATTTCAACGGCTGGAGGAAGGAAGGCGTTTCCATCAAGCGCGGAGAGAATCATATCAAGATTCTTGAGGCTGGCAACAACTACGAGCGTGACGATGGGAGCATCGGAACCGGCTGGAATGTGAAGCATGTCTTTGATATTTCCCAGACTACCTCCAAGGCTAAGACGCCACCTGCACAAGTGCCGGATGACCGGCAGCTTTTGAAGGCTCTGATCCACAAGGCCCCTGTTCCCATTCAGGGCGTGGACGAGCTGCCCAACAACATGGGCGCGCTATACGACCATGATCAGAAGACGATCTTCGTGCGCCGGGGTATGGATGCCCATGACATTTTCCGCAGTCTCTCCAAGGAGCTCGCCCACGCGGAGCTGGCAATCTCCCGACCGGACTATACCCGCCAGGACGCCGGCTTTACCGCCTACAGCGTTTCCTATATGGTGTGCAAACGCTATGGCGTTGATGTCAGTGCCTATGATTTCTCTCGCCTGCCCGACAGCTTCCGGGAAGCTGACCCGCAGAGCATCCGGTCACAGCTGAGCGAGATCGGCGAGACAGCAAAGGAGATCACCGGACGCATGAACCGGGCGCTGGAGCAGAGCAAGACGCCGCGCGGGAAGGAACAGGAGCGATAAGATGGGGAAAGAGGAAATGCGGATTCTGACCCTCGATCCCTATGAACACGGCGTCGTGATCAATGCTCTCAACGACATGCGCAACGGCCTGATCGGAGAGGAACGCCCCACAGATATTGTGGACGAGCTGCTGCTGAAAACCATCGACGCGCCGACGAAAAGGATGAGATGCCGGGATGAAGCAAGATAAACAGTCCGTCCGCATTCTCTGCCTGCTGGGGATACTCCCTGTTGCATGGCTGGGGCTCTTGATGGCTCCCGCCGCGTCGGGTGGCTTGCCGGAGATGCTTGCACAGTTTACCGAGGGCATGAACAACCCTACCCAAATCGTGCTTTGCGAGGACAGCCTGAAAACTGTCCTCCTTTTTTTGTTTGCCTATGGCCTGATTCTCGGCATCTATTTCTCCACGCGCCGCAACTACCGACGCGGCGAGGAACATGGCTCCGCCAAGTGGGGCGACGCTCACGCCGTCAACAAGAAGTACCGGGCGAAGAAGCCGGAAGAAAACAGACTGTTTACCCAATCCGTGCGCATGGGACTGGACGGCAGAAAGCACCGGCGCAACCTCAACACCATGGTAGTTGGCGGCAGCGGCGCGGGCAAGACGAGATTTTACGCGAAACCGAATCTTTGTCAGGCTAACACCAGTTTTGTCGTTCTGGACCCGAAGGGTGAGCTCGTCCGCGATACCGGGTACCTGCTGGAGCAAAAGGGCTACGAGGTGCGGGTGCTGGATCTCCTGAATATGGAGCGCAGCCATTGCTACAACCCTTTTGTCTATCTTCGCAACGACAACGATGTGCAGCGGCTTGTGACAAACCTCTTTAAGAGCACCACGCCAAAGGACAGCAAATCCAACGATCCCTTCTGGGACACCGCTGCCTCCATGCTGCTTCTCGCGCTGATCTTCTATCTGCATTATGAGGCTCCGCCCGATGAGCAGAACTTCCCCATGGTCATGGAGATGCTGCGGGCAGCCGATGTGAGGGAGGAAGATGAAACCTATCAGTCGCCGCTGGACGAGCTGTTCGAGCGTCTGGAAATGCGCTCCCCGAATCATATTGCAGTAAAGTATTACAAGGACTACCACAGCGGCAGTGCCAAAACCCTCAAAAGTATCCAGATCACACTGGCAGCGAGGCTGGAAAAGTTCAACCTGGAAAGCCTTGCGGGACTGACCGCGACAGACGAGCTGGACCTTCCAAGCCTCGGAGAGAAGAAGGTCGCGTTATTTGCGCTCATTCCAGACAATGATACCAGCTTCAATTTTTTGGTTTCCGTCCTCTATACCCAGCTCTTTCAGCAGCTGTTCCACCTGGCTGATTACAAATACGGAGGCCGGCTGCCTGTTCCTGTGCATTTCCTCATGGACGAGTTTGCAAATGTCTCGCTCCCTGATGATTTTGACAAAATCCTTGCCGTCATGCGTTCCCGTGAGGTCTCCGTCTCTATCGTTCTGCAAAACATGGCACAGCTCAAAGCCCTGTTTGACAAGCAGTGGGAAAGCATTGTGGGTAACTGCGATGAGTTTCTGTATCTCGGGGGCAACGAGCAGGGAACGCACAAGTATGTTTCCGAGCTGCTTGGCAAAGCCACGATTGACACCAACACCTACGGAAAAAGCAGCGGCCGCAGCGGCAGCTACTCCACCAACTATCAGATCACCGGACGCGAGCTGATGGACGCGACCGAGGTGCGCCTTCTGGACAACAGCAAGGCGCTTCTTTTTATCCGCGGCGAACGCCCCATCATGGACGACAAGTACGACATCCTCAAGCATCCCAATGTAGCCCTGACCACAGACGGGAAAGCCGCGCCGTATCTCCACGGCGGCGCAGAGAACGCCGTCGCCACCGTCTCTTTTGCGGACTTGAAGGAACTGCCCGCAGCCGCTTATGAGGAGGCGGAATCCCAATATGATCTTCTCTCCGATGAGGAGTTGGAAGAAATCTTGTTCATACAGGAGGAAAAAACGAATGAAAAAAAGCAAAAGCACTGAGCCCTTGGTAAGGCTGCCTGTACACAGCAAAATCAAAAAAGGCTTTCGCGTGTACAGCGCAGCCATCACCGCAGCCGCCCTTGTCATGGGCTTTGGCATTACCGCCTATGCGGACGGCGACCCCATCGCGGTCATCAACAATCTGTCCGAGTTTATCTTCGGCCTGATCCGTGCCGTAGGTCTGATCCTGCTTGGCTGGGGCATCGTGCAGGTCGGCCTGTCCTTCTCCAGCCACGACCCCTCGCAGCGCTCCAACGGCTTCCTGACCCTTGCGGGCGGCGTTGTGATTACCTTCACTAAAGAAATTCTGAACATGATCACCGGCTGACAAACTTGCAGAAGGGCAAGGTGGCTTCCGCCGCTTTGCCCCACTCTGCGGAAAGGAGGAGCACATTTGAATGTCAGATAGCTGGGTCGTTCAGAACCTGCAAAACGCGCTCAACACATGGAACGAAAAGCTGACTGAGGTATGGCAGCTTGTCTCGCAGTCGCCGGAGAGCTTTAAGGGCGGAGCAATTTGGAGTGTGGTGCAGAACATTCACGGCGGCCTTCAGGCGGTCGGCCTTGCTCTGTTGGTGCTGTTCTTCGTCACCGGCGTCATGAAAACCTGCGGGAGCCTCGCCGAAACAAAGCGCCCGGAGGTAGCGGTAAAACTGTTTATCCGCTTCGCCCTTGCAAAGGCCGCCGTGACCTACGGTATGGAGCTGATGATGGCGCTGTTCAACATCGTGCAGGGCGTGATCTCCAGCATCATGTCGTCCGCAGGCTTCGGGACCGCGCAGCAAACCGTACTGCCCCAGGAGATCATAGACGCGGTGGAGGATTGCGGCTTTCTGGAAAGCATCCCCCTCTGGGCGGTCACGCTGATCGGAGGGTTGTTCATCACTGTTCTGTCCTTCGTCATGATTATGACCGTCTATGGCCGCTTTTTTAAGCTCTACCTCTACACCGCCATTGCGCCGGTACCGCTGTCGGCTTTCGCCGGAGAGCCGAGCCAGAATGTGGGCCGGAGCTTTCTCAAAAGCTATGCCGCCGTATGTCTGGAGGGTGCGATCATCGTGCTGGCCTGCGTCATCTTCTCCGTCTTTGCGTCGTCGCCGCCCTCGATCAACAACAGCGCCGCCCCGGTCACGATGGTCTGGAGCTATATCGCCGAGCTGGTTTTCAACATGCTGGTGCTGGTGGGCGCGGTGAAGATGGCCGACCGCGTTGTACGTGAAATGATGGGACTTTAGAAAGGGGGTATCCATATAGAAATAAAAATCAACCGCGAGATTCGCAACTACACAGAATCAATGTTCTTCGGACTGTCCATGCGGCAGTTCGTTTTTTCTTTACTGGCGGTGCTCGTGGCGGCGGGGCTGTATTTCCTGTTGTGCCCCTACTTTGGACTGGAGACGCTGAGCTGGATGGTTATTCTGGCGGCAGCACCCTTTGCCTTACTGGGCTTTGTCAGCTATCACGGTATGACCGCCGATCAGCTTCTTATCACATGGATTCGTTCAGAGCTGATTGAACCGCGGCAGTTTCCCGTACAGGTCAGTAATCTGTATTACGAGGCGTTGAAAGACTGCATTGCAGCGCATCAAAAGGAGTGGTTCAGAGGAAAATGCTGAAAACGCTTATGAACCTGCTCAAACAGGACAAGGGAAAATACCGGGTGCCGCGCCGTGTACAAGATGTGATTCCAATCAAACGCATCTGGAAGGACGGTGTTTTTCTTGTGGGCAATAAGTATACCAAGAGCTTTGCTTTCACCGACATTAACTATCTGGTAGCCAGCAAGTCGGACAAGCAGGCGATGTTTCTGGTTTATTCGGAGCTGCTGAACAGTCTGGACGCGGGAGCTACCACAAAAATCACGATCAACAACCGTCCTTTGAACCGGGCCACCTTTGAAAACTCGATTCTGATGCCGCTGCGGAACGATCAACGTGACCGATACCGCAGGGAATACAATCAGATGCTGCTCGACAAGGGAACCGGAGCTAACTGCATCACACAGGAAAAGTATGTGACAGTCTCTGTAGCGAAAAGGAATATCGAGGAAGCGCGCGCCTACTTTGCACGCATCGGCGCGGATCTCACCGCACATTTTTCGGCGTTGGGGTCCAAGTGCGTGGAACTGGACGCAACGGAGCGTCTGCGCATTCTCCATGACTTTTACCGCGCCGGCGAGGAGTCGGATTTCTATTTTGACCCGAGGGATATGATGCGCAAGGGACATGACTTCCGAGACTATATCTGTCCGGACGGGATAGAGAAGCACAGCGACTATCTGAAGCTGGGCAACCGCTATTGCCGGGTGCTGTATCTGAAGGACTTCGCTTCGTACATCAAGGACAGTATGGTGACGGAGCTGACCGACTTCAACCGGAAAATGATGCTGTCCATCGACATTGTACCGATCCCGACCGAGGAAGCAGTGCGTGAGGTTGAGAACCGTTTGCTCGGAATTGAAACCAACATCACAAACTGGCAGCGGCGTCAGAATGCCAACAACAACTTTTCCGCGGTCATTCCGTATGACATGGAATTGCAGCGGAAGGAGGCCAAAGCGTTTTTGGAAGATCTCAATGTCCGTGACCAGCGCATGATGCTCTGCGTGGTAACCATGATTCTGACCGCCGAGACCAAAAAACAGCTTGACCAGGACACAGACGCGGTGTTGTCCGTCGCCCGCAAGCACATGTGCCAGCTTGCGACCTTACGCTTTCAACAGTTTGACGGGCTCAATACTGTGCTGCCCATCGGCTCCCGCCGTATTAACGCCTTTCGCACGCTGACAACAGAGAGCCTGGCTGTGTTCATGCCCTTCAAGGTGCAGGAGATTCTGGACAAAGGCGGCATCTACTTCGGGGAGAACGCAATCAGCCACAATCTCATTATGATCAACAAGGCAAATCTTTTGAATCAGTCGGCCTTCCTGTTGGGCATCCCCGGGTCCGGCAAATCCTTCAGTGCAAAGGAGCTGATTATTTTCCTCATCCTTAATACCGATGACGATATTCTTATCTGCGATCCGGAAAAAGAGTTTGCTGCTCTGGTTGAGGCGATGGGCAAGGATATAGGCACGGTAATCAATGTGGCCGCAGGCGGGAAGGACAGGATCAATGCCATGTACATGGTGGAGGGCTACGGAGAAAACAACCCTATTGTGGAGAAATCTCAGTTTATCATCTCTCTCCTGGATCAGATTTCGGACAAGGAGATCGGCCCCCAGCACAAATCCATTATTGACCGCTGCGTCGCACAGGTCTATCGGGAAGCAGCCCGGACCGGCGTCACGCCCACGCTCTGCACGCTGCGTGAAAAGCTGTTGGAACAGCCGGAGTTCAAAGCTCAGGAGCTCGCGCTCACGCTGGAGCTCTTCACAACTGGCTCTCTGGATGCCTTCGGCCATGAAAGCAATGTGGATCTGGACAAGCGTGTTGTCGTGTTCAATATCCGTGACTTGAGCGAGACGATGAAGCCCGCCGGTCTGCTGGTTATTACGGACACGATCTTGAACCGCGTGACCCTCAACTGGAAGAAGGGTAAGCGTACCCATGTGTTTATTGACGAGTTTCACATGGTGTTCAATACGGATCAGGGCGCGGAGTTTTTCACAAACGCCTGGCGTCAGTTCCGCAAGCGCAACGCTTATCCCACGGCAATCACGCAGAATGTGACCTATCTGCTTGATTCCGACAAGGCCAGGACGATGCTCTCCAACTCTGAGCTGATCGTGATGCTCAATCAGGGCGCTCCTGACCGCGAAAAACTGGCGGCGCTCCTGAATATCTCCAATGAGCAGATGAGCTATGTCACCAATGCCGACGCCGGCTGCGGCCTGATCCGCTACGGTCGGTCGCTGGTCCCGTTTATCAACCGCTTCCCGAAGAACACAGAGCTCTACAGGCTGATGACCACGAAACCCGGTGAAGGCGTATTCGGCGGAGGCAGCGGTGATGTCTGAGATTAAAACGCGGGATGTTGTCCGAGAGCAGATCAAAGACCAAAATCAGACCGCGGCAGCATCCCGGCTCATGAGGGAGACACTGGTCAAGGCAAAGGAAAAGGCTAAGGAAAATACCAGCGCAAAAGAGGACAGCCCCGAAGAGTACGCATCGGATAAGATCACCGATTCCGCTGAGACAGCCTTCTATTCCGGTATGCATCTGGCGCAGGAGGCAGCGCGAAGCCGGAGAAAAGCAGCTGCAAAAAAAGCTGATTGGGTGCAAGATACCAAAGATACGCAGCCTCGTGAGCAGCCGAGAGATCAGGAGACTGAGGCGGGAAGAAAGGCGACTGCGAAGTCTGCGAAAAAATTTGCGGAAGAAAAACGCGCTGTTGAAAGTGCCGCGCGTGTACCAGAGCCTAAAACATCGGTATCGCCGGAACCCCTTGCCCCCACTAATCCAGCGGCTCCATCTCCTCCTGGTGAAGCAGCTTCGCACCAGCCGGAAAAGGCTGAAACGAAGGGCAGAATACCGGGCCGCAAGAAAACAGAAGTGCAGTTGTCTGAAAGCCTTCTGTCCCATGAAAAGCAAGTAATTTTTTCAGATGCCGGCCCAGGTCGAGAAGCCGGGAAGGTCAAAAACGCGGCCCGACCGCCGAACAAAGTCACTGAGCAGAGCAATCGTACCATACAGGCGGGCGCAAGAGCCACAATCCAAAAGGCCCAAAAGTCTGCCCAGGCTGCGAACAAGGCTGCAAAGGACACGGCGCAGGCCACAAGCCGCGCCGCAGCTGCTGCAGCAAAAGCCGCACGAGCCGCAATTGCTGAGGCGAAAGCTCTCTCTTCTGCCTTCATGATCGGCGGCGGGATCGCGGTATTCATGATTCTGCTGGTGGTCCTGCTGGGAGTCTCTATGGCGCTGTTTGGTCGGAAGAGCAACTCGTCCTCCTACACGCCGGTTAGTGCAGAGGTGGAGGCATACACGCCGATCATCACGAAGTATGCGAAGCAATATGGCATCCCGGAATATGTTGAGCTGATCAAGGCGGTCATGATGCAGGAGAGCGGCGGTCAAGGAAGTGATCCGATGCAATGCTCCGAGAGCGGTTATAACACGCGCTATCCGCGCGCACCGGGAAGTATCTCTGATCCTGAATACTCCATAGAAGTCGGAGTCCAGACCATTGCCGATGTCCTGCAAATGGCCGGCGTGGACAGCCCGATTGATTTGGAGCGTATTTCGCTGGCCCTGCAGGGATACAACTACGGCAGCGGGTATATAACCTGGGCACTGTCAAATTACGGCGGCTATACAGAGCTGAATGCCGTTGAGTTTTCGGACATGACGGCCGAACAGTACGGTTGGGACAGCTACGGGGACAAGGCTTATGTTGCTCATGTGCTGCGTTACTATCCAATCGGTCGCGTATTTATGGGCGATGGAAACACCGCCATTGTGGCTGTAGCACAGACACAGCTTGGAAACGAGGGCGGCCTGAAATACTGCGAATGGTACGGGTATCCCTACAGGGTCGAGTGGTGCGTGATCTTCGTAAGCTGGTGCGCCGATCAGTGCGGCTATCTGGATGAGGGCGTCCTCCCCAAAATGGAAGGCGTCCTGCCGCTGGTTGATTGGTTCCGTGAACGTGACCAATGGCAATACCGCGACTATGAACCAGATCCCGGCGATCTCATTTTCTACGACTGGGAAAATGACGGCATTGCCGATCATGTTGGCATTGTGGAGCGCGTGGAGAATGGTCTCATCTACTCAGTTGAGGGCAACGTGGATGATCGCTGCATTGAAAACAGCCATTATACCGGCACTGCCTCAATCTATGGGTTTGGTCTGCCACAGTATTAGAGGCCAGGCGAAAACTGCGCGCGGCTCAAAAATGTTCCCTACACACAAATCACAAATAACAATAAACTATCTGAAATTGGAGGTATAGAATGAAAAAAAGATTCTCTTTTCTGCTTTGCCTGATTATGGCTGTGATGATGCTTACTGCCTGCGGGAAGCGTCAGAAAGCCGCTGAAAAAGTTGAGATTATTCCCACCGAGATTCCTGCGCCGACTGCTACCGTGACGCCGACTGCAACTCCTGCTCCGGCTCCCACGATGCAGCCGACTCCTACGCCCACGGCTACTCCGGTATCGACGCCCACTCCGGTCCAAATCCCCCTTCCCAAAGTCATCAAAAACCCGGCAGATGGGACTGTGCCGGCAAACGGGAGCTGCGTATTTACTGCGCAATGTGAAAATGCCACTCTGGCAGAGTGGCACTTTGTAAGCCCCGACAGTTCTCTGGATGTGGGCTATCAGGCGGTGCAAGCCCAGTTCCCTGCGCTGAAGATCAAGGGCGGCAGCACCAAAGAGCTGACCCTTGATGAAATCCCCGAAGGGTTCAACGGATGCAAGGTCTACTGCAAGTTCAGCAACAGCGCGGGATCTGTCGATACCACGCCAGCGACGATCACTGTCAAATCTGCTGCGCCGACTGTGCTGCACCACGGTTTTGTCGGCAACTGGGTCGATGAGGCCACCGGTCTCTGTCAGATCAACATCTCTTATAAGACGGAAGGCAGCGTGAATGTAAACGTCTGCTGGACAAACTCCACATGGCAGCGTTCCCGCTGGCAGATGATGGCGTATGTGTACCAGGATGGAATCATGCTCTATGACAGCTGCCATTTCTGGATTGAGACAAGCATTGAGGGGGCCGAAAATCTGGTCTCGTCTGAAAGCTATGACGGAACTGGCAGCTTCTATGTGAAAGACGGCAAGCTCCACTGGTATAACGATCTGACAGGTCAGCTCACTGTGTTTGTGCCCGCCTGACATCATTTCTGGCATATTCTGGACTTGCTCAAAAGGACCATTTGTGCTATCGTACTTTCTTGTGGTTTGCGCCAACGACGTATATGATGATCATGAGGAGAGTGAAAGTCCTATGAATTCTGCTGAAACCGCAGAAACACAAGCCCAGCAGCCGACAGATGATGATTTTATCTATGAGCTGTTGGCCGAGATGAGACTGCCGTAGCTGAGTCCTTTGATAGCAGCCTCCGGGAACAGATAATACCGACACAACCATGAGCCGATACCGTAGCTTTTAGTGTTACGATATCGGCTCCTTTAGGGTTAACAATCGACTTGTTTTCGGTTCTCCTCATTCCATGGTTGTTGCTCCTGCCCAATCAGCGCATATCTCGATGTCTGATTGAAACTCTTCTTCAGATTCATATATTCTTCTCATTACACTAAACCCTTCAATGTATTTCTCAAAACAAATAACGTCCGGCTTGTCGCTGCTTTGCAGACTATCCCAACGTTGGGTGAGATGTAAGCAACCACCCTTCTCTGTATACCTGCATTCGCAGGTATAACAAGAGCAATCTTTTGACCTTCTCCCTGTATTCAATGAGATCTTGTAGCATCGCTCCTCAGCATAGGTTATTCTATCTTCATCATCATAGAAAAAAGAATACACAAAGTAGCCTTCATAAATATCATAGCTTGTCAAACTTATCAGATTACCTCTGTCGTCGAAAGAAACTGACGGTAAATCCGAGTAGAAACCAAACGGGTCTCTACCAATACGAACATGTGCAATTGGAGTATTATAGCGATCATTCAAGAACAGGCAATTTAAGCTAATGTTTGAATACTCATTCAGCTTTCCTTCAAACAATCTCTCAACCCTAGTCTTGTATTCAGCGCTGAGATCCCACATTGTATTCAAATCGCAAAGAATCTCTCTTCCATTGACATAGATGTAAAATGGCTCACTTTCGAAGATTACACATCCCTGGCTGGCCATTAGTCCCTCAAGACTGTGCCCTTCTTCAACTCTCAAGTCAAATTCTTTATCATTCATATTGCTGGACAGCAAGAACGCAAAGAAGAACAAAAGAATGAAGATTACTATTTTCCTCATGTTCTCTCCTTTCTATCCAGCGTCTCTTCTGAACAATATCGTTAGGCTGGCCTACCATATAGGTTACACGCTCATTTCTTTGCAAGTGTAATAGCATCTAACAGGAATATGATATGAAGATTTTTAATAACCGTTTAGCAAAACATCTCTTCAAAATTCAAAAGGACTTCTTTCTGTTCATCATCGAGGAACTTAATTGCTTGTGCTCTCAATTCTTCTGGAACACCGTAATATGCCTCAGCCATACCTCCAGTGATTGCAGCAATCGTATCGCTGTCACCGCCGATTGAAATCGCATTTCGTATGGCGTCCTCAAACCCGGTTGACTCAAAAAAAGCTTCAAAAGCCTGGGGGACACTCCCTTGACAGGTTACGTCAAAGTGGTATTCTGGTCTGATCTCGTCCAAGATAAAATCAATCCGGTAATAGTGCTCGGTGATATATTTTCTTATTTCATCCAGCGACTTTCCAGTCTTTCCAAGGTATATTGCAGATGCCACGGCTTCAGCCGCTTTTATACCTTCAGGATGATTGTGCGTAACCTGAGTCACCGTTTGAGCGAGCATCACAGCCTCCACCAGCGAGGACGCCGCAAAACCGCAAGGACTAACACGCATAGCCGCTCCATTTCCATAGCTATTATACGGCATGGGATAGTCCGAATAGATCCATCTGCGAAATAGCCCGCCATAACCAGTGTTGGGATACTTTCGGCCAAACATCTGCATATAATAAATGGAATATTCCTCCAGCTTTGAATAGTCTCCTTCGCATTCCATGATTGCTTTGGCCAAAGCAAGTGTCATGAAGCTGTCATCAGTCGGCGCACAAGCATTTGTGAAGAGCTCAAAGCCCTTTCCCTTGTGATTCATCCATTCAAAACGAGAACCTGCAATATCTCCAATCATTACTCCAATCATAGTTTATCCTTTCATAATTGATCTCGCAACAATATCATGCTTCCACTACTTAGAGATGATTTGGTGCAATGATAGTCTTAACCGGTGATACACGCATAAGCCCCGCTATGCGTTCTATGCTGATAGGGCGGTAGTTGTTAGCATCTACACCGACATCATATATTCTTAAGCCGAGATCTTCATGCTTCGCAGTATGACCATATGAAATACGATCTGCAAATTTCTTGCTCAGGTTCTCTTCGTTGTACTCTCCAGTAGAGTGGATATGTCCGTGAAGATGGATGCTGCCATAGTGGGCCGCGCTCCATTCCAGAATTGGATAATGAAATAATACTACTCGTCCATAGGCAGTCTTCAATTCTTTATATTGCTGAACTGACTGAAATATTTGATCTGACGAGTAGTCTTTGTCGTGATTTCCGTATATAAGATGAACGTGCCTGCATGAGATTTGCTTCCGCAATGCCCGTACTTCTTCCTTGCTAATTCCATATGAAAAATCTCCTAGGATCCAGAGATCATCCTCAGTAGATACAGTATCATTAATGTTCTGGATCAAAGTTTGATTCATTTCCTCAACACTGGAAAATGGACGATTTGTAAATGTAATCGCCTTAGCGTGGCCAAGATGCAAATCGCTTGTGAAATAGATCATGTTAGTATACCTTTTATTCGAAATATCATCCTGCCGCTAGGAGGAACGCCAGTTTTTGGTTTCTATCACAGAGGTATTATTTCAACAGAGAACTCCCCATTATCTGAGATCGAAATCAACGCCCACGTCAGATCCTCACCCATGCCGGCGGTACCAGGGTTTACCACTGCCACTCCATCGATTACCCGATAGTAAGGAATATGCGTGTGTCCATAAAGAGCTATTTGGCAGTTCTCCTTTTTGGCTTTATATACCAGGGTATCCAGTTCATCACGCACATTGTACATATGTCCATGAGTAATAAAAATGCTGACTGTCCCGATCGTCAACGTGCCCTCGTATGGCTCCAGTGAACCATAATCGCAATTACCGCAAACTGAGTATATAGGGAGACCGGGAAATTCTTGGCGAAGAATCGCCGTGTCGCTATCATGATCTCCTAAATGAATGATCATATCCGAACGGGCTGCACGAACAGCACTTCTCATTTTGTCTGTTTTTTTGTGCGTATCAGAAAATACTGCTATTTTCATAACCTATTCTTGGAAATACCACTTATCTGCTTTCAAAAAACGGAGGCGGTGCATATAACGCTTCAAGTTCATATTGTTCCATACGCTCGTTAATTTCGGACACCGAGTTGCTTACTACAAGGAGCTTTTCCTTGCAGCTTTCTATGGTTTTTAAGCATCGATATAACAGCTCATTATCATCTCTGTTCCGAGTGCTTCCAAGAGAGTATAGAACCATTTCATATATTTCTTTCAGCTCTTCATAAGCACACTTGCTCTGAAGGACTGCTTTGCGTAAATCGCGTTTTTCACACTCGGCCTCTATTTCATAATTAATATATCTGCGATGAGGAAATGGTAGTTTTTTCGGATAAAACTGTAGAAGTTTTTTTGTTCTTCCATGTAATTCCTCTAAAGAATTACTCACCGCAATCATTTTATCTTTGCATTCTTCAACATCTTTCAGGCATCGAGCTAGGAAATCATTGTCATCCGGGTTAGCTGCATCTCCAAAGGCATAGAAAATCGCATCGTATGTTTTACTAAGATCTTCCGATGAAATCTCGCTTAACTGTGCGGCTTCCTGTAAAAAACTGATTCCCAAAAGCATTTTCTTACCTCGCTTTCTCAATTATGCTTATAGTTTGCTAAAAAAATTCTGCTTTTTCATGCAAATTCGAGGCATTTTTTTCTCAAAGTCCCATGAATGCCAGGAGTCGCCTTGACACACCTGTCTATACTGACATTCTTGGCACATTATGCTTGTGTTTGCTTTGTTTTTGCGAAAGAGTAAAAACCTGTTTTCCCAGACGTCGATAAGATCATCCTGTAGGACGTTTCCCTGCTTTACGATCTCGCGGCAATCAATGTCAAGACAGGGAAGAATATCCCCGTTGCTGGCAATACTGGCAATCATTGTACCGGCACCACACAGGAACGGTTGTTTTCTTACCGTATTGTCATATCGTTTTAGCAGGAAATGACTGCACCCATATGTTACATCAATTACCGCGCGCTTTCTACGCTGCATAATGAATGTCAAAAGATTGTTGAATTCATGCCCATCAAGAAAGAGATCTTGATGTGAGAGAGCATCTCCCATTGGTTCTATTGCTGTCAATTTCCATGAATCGACATCTAATTCGCAAACCAGGTTATATAACTCTCCCAGCTCATGGATATTCAGCTTGCTGACTACCGTCACAACTTGGACGACATGAAATAACGCGCTTTCTTTCAGCCTTTTTATCCCTTCTACAGCACGATCAAATGAACCCTTTACGCCTCTCAGTTTCTCGTGGGTACCTTTGAGCCCGTCAAGACTGACCGATACAGTTTTCATCCCCGCCCTGGCTAAATCCCTTACACAGTCCTCATCAATGAGAGTTCCATTTGTCGTCATTCCCCAAGAGTATCCTTTTTCAGAGATGTAGGAGCATATTTCAAACCAATCCTCGCGCAGCAACGGTTCTCCTCCAGTAATGCAAAACATGACCTGATCAACAGAATAGACTTCGGTAACCCGATCAACTACATGCTTGAAGTCTGAGGCCGATATTTCATCGCTGGAAGTAAATTCAGGGCATCTGCTTCCGCAATGAGCGCAATGCAGGTTGCATCTTCTGGTCAGTTCAAAGAACAACAATCTCAAAGGATGATGCAGAGCTATAACTTGCTTTGTCGCCGCTGCGATCTCCGGATTATCATAGTTGCTAAACATGGTTTTTGAATCCTCTTATCATAAGTTGACATTCACACATGTTTACAATGATTAGTCATACAGCTTTTCACGATAGTTATCAAACAGGCTTTGCAACGATTGTGATACCACTTAAACGCCCTTTTTGATAAATATGTAGGAAAAAATCGTATGCGTGAGATATTAATTTCAAATTGCCTTTCGAGGACTGTTTTCAAATAATACCTGTTCCATTTTTTACTCGATGTCCAAAGGCCGATGCAATGCTCGCAACTTGCATCATGGAGACTTGTATTATACTCGATAGAAATCGGCTTGTTGAGAGAGCACTGCCTGATTTCGCTTTTGAAGTCAGATCCCTGTCTAGAAAAGCGTAAGTGAGCCATACTCGGTCCAATATCAACTAATTCAACTTGTCTGCTTGCAAAGCAAATCTGTTCTGCCTCCTTGATGCTCTTAACCTCATAGACATCAATGCGTGGCTTACTCCATCCAATATAATTGCTGAAAGTCCCTCGCTTAAACCGTGGGTGACTATATAGTGTAAAGCTGGTGAGTATCAGGCTCGCTTTTTCTCTAGTATACCACATAATGCAATACCGTTAAATAGAGGAGCAAGCTCAAGTTTGCTATTCCTTCACTTGCTTAATATCAAACTATATACTTGCTTCGTCTAATACTTATGAAATAAGGCTTCCGCAAATGGGACAAGATCGACGCTTGAAGGATGCCTCAGGCGCGATGTGTCCAGATCATGCAGGCGAACACGATCCAAATTGTCTGCATCTTTGAGACATGATGCCAGTTTCATATAGCGCGTCATATTCTCATCTGCAACCTGGTATCTTTGCCCGATCCCGAACATATCCTGATCGCTATGTGAGTGTGCCGCAATCATGGCAAGCAGGATTCTTTGATCCTGCTTGTTCAAAGAATCCCGCAGCCATGTAAACCGTTCCGTTTTGAGCAGCTCAGCAGATCGGCTGCCATGTTCATCATCACGATAGTCATTTATACGGCCAATATCGTGATATGAGCATGCATACAGCAACATCTCTGTACCATGTCGATCCAAGGATTCTTTCCAAGCGATCAGAGCACCCAGTAAAAGGACACGTTCTATATGCCTCGGTCCATGAAGGTAGCTCCTATAAAGAGCGTCAACATTAAGATTCTCATATGCTTCCGTCAACTGTTTATAGTACGGCGTCTTCATAAAAGACGACAACAGTTTGTTATCCTGTGTCCAGCCCGTACTAATAATTGTAGGTAACAAAAGCAATATACCCACTGTTTTCATTCCCTTTGAATCTTGATATTATGTCCTGCCTTGTCCTGACTATTGAAAGTGTTAGCTCGTCTCTCCTTCGGTAATCTCAATCGGCTTCCCTTTGAGCTCTCTCAGGAGACGGAAAAGGTCAGCAGGATTGTTTCTTTTCTCAACGGTGCCGGTGTAGAGTGCCTGCGCGATGACGGAAAATTCGTCATCCAACACCTTCATGAGCCTGACAAAAAGCTCAAAGCAGCACTCGCCTACACAGCAGTCATCAGTTCTCACCGGCAGGTCAGCCTCCACATTCACGCTGTTTTCTCTGTCGAGATAGAATTTGAAGAAACGGATCTCCCGGCTCAACTGATTGCAGGCTTCCAGCACCGCCGCGCGCCTACTCTCCGGGACTTTGCAGACGAGGCCGAAAACCCGCACGGCCACATCGTTGTCTTCATCCTTGGAAATAAAGCGTGCGACGACCTGAGGCCCCGCCTCCACGGAAAAAGAGGCCTCCACCATGGAAGCGTCGCCGACTTCCTCGATCCGGTATTTCACATTGTGGCTGTCAAAGCATTCCGCGATCAGATTTGATGCTTTGTAAATCATAATCAAACCTCCCCTTCTTGTTCATCAGATGCATGTTTATTTCTTGCTCCGCTTCAAGTGGTCCTTCTCCACGTAGGACTTCCAACTTGCCGACAGAGGCGCGCGTCTCTGTACCGAGGAAACTGCGTCGCTCACAGCCGCGTAGCAGAGTTCCAGTCCGTCCCCGTCGGGCATATAGTTCGACGTATGCGCCGCGCTGATGCCGATGCTGGAGGCCGTCTCCACCGCGTCGATATTGGCACCGAGGAAAAGGAACTCCCAGCCGTATTTCTCCTGCTCGTGGTCAATCAGCGCTTTGATCTGAGCCAGATTGTAGCGGCGACTGGAATTCTCCAGTCCGTCTGTGATGATGACGACGACGGTCTTCTCCGGCACATCCTCCGGGCGGGCGTATCGGTGGATATCGATGATGTGGTGAACGGTATCTCCAATGGCGTCCAGCAGCGCCGTGCAGCCGCCGGGCATGTAGTCCTTCTCCGTCATGGCGGGTACGTCCGCGATCTTCAGCCGGTCGTGGAGCCGCTCAAAACGGGTGTCGAAGAGCACCGTAGTCACATAGGCCACGCCGTCTTCCTTCTTCTGCTTTGTGAGCATGGCGTTGAAGCCGCCGATGGTGTCGCTCTCCAGCCCCGCCATGGAGCCGCTGCGGTCAAGGATAAAGACCAGCTCGGTGATGTTGTTTTTCATTTAGAGAACCTCCTATACTGTGTTGATTTCATTTGCAGTATAAGATGTTTCTGCATAAAAATGGTCGCTTAAAATGCGACATATATAAAACCACGCAACATATATCTGAACCTTATTCTGTCACATTCGGGGTTCCGCTCAGTATTATTACTCTTGACTTTAATATTACGGAACGACGTTTTTTCTCACTTATCGCAGGAATAGAAATCAATCATCTTCTGCTTCGTTTCTGCCTCTTCCTCGCTGAATTCGCCCTTGCTCATAACATCTTTCATAATTTCGATTGCTTTTTTTCGATCTTCCTTTACTCCACTGCCATAAAGATAGCATTCCGCAAGCTCCCATTGGGCATAAAGGTCCCCCTCTATTGTTAAAATCTTGCAGCACTGAAAGAATGTTTTTTCTTGTTCTTTCATCTTACGATAGGCGTTTTTGGTAATTGTACGCGCACGGAATTCTTCATAGCGATATACATAATCCCGGATTGCTTGCTTATGACCATGATTTGCTGCTTTTGTTAACAAGTCTGCATAAGCAAATTCTGGGTCAAAGCGCGTTAAGGATTGCACTCCTTTGCGATACCAAGCATCTGCATTTCCCTTAAAACTTGCAGCGTCGTAATACGCTTCTGCGGCTTTCCAGGCTTTCTCAGCATCATTCGTTTCCTGCAGTACGCGATCTTCTACCTCCTTCCCCCGCCTGTATATGCGTTCAGCCTTTACGAGGTACCAACCTATGCTGGAGGCACAGGTTCTAATGACTGTCTTCATGGAAATACCATCTTCCATATCTGGCTGATTACCAATCGTAGAGAGTGCCCATTCTTCAATTATGCTGTATTTCTCCATAATAATCTCCTTAAGAAATCATGAATCTTAGCCGCCGAGCAGGGCCTGATCATACTGGAACAGCAGCTCGTTGATCTCAAAAATGTCGTAATGATGTTGCACGATACAATACTCCACGATCACATCCGATAGGATACTGCGGGACAGACTGTAGCCTGCCTTCATCAGTAGCTCATTTGTCTCGTTCAGAGAGAGTTCCAACGCAATAGCCAGCGCCAGCGCTGTTGTTTTTTTCGGATGATAATGCTCATCGCAGCGTATCCGGGAGAAAAGCCTCCGGTCGATATTGGCACGCGTATAGCATTCGGAGTCCTTCTTGAAGCCGTGCTCGTCGATTTTCCGCATGACCATCTGCGAGAAGCTCTCGTCCAGGACCATCCTGCGGTCCAGCTCGAAAGCATCGAAGGGGGCCGGGCGTGGGCGGGCCTGAGGAGCCTGCTCTTCCTCGCGGAGCGTAGTGGAAGCGGCGGGCAGGGTTGCATCATAATCATCCTGTGCAAGCGTCTCTTCTTTTCTTCGGCGTTGGAAGGACGGTCTTCCCAGCTTTGGGCGGCTTATCGGAGCCGGCGCGTTTGCCGCGGAATAGGCGGCAGGCCGACTTGCCGTCGGCGCGGATGCGCCCGGCCTCCGTTCTTCAAGGAGGTCCTCCGGACGGATCGCCGAAAAAGCGCCGGTGCTTGCATCCTCCAGCATGGAAGTGTATGGCTGTTCCCTGCGCTCCTGCCTTTCAGCGTCGCGGATAAAGCTCTCCAGACCGCGCAGCAGCATGGAATTCGGCTGGAACAGGCCTTTGTCGTGAATAACCAGGAGAATGTATGTATCCTCATGGGCCTTAAGATAATCGCTGATCTCCTCCGCGGCGACCCGCAGAACCAACTCCTTGGGAAAGCCCTTGGTTCCGCTGCCGATCAGAGGAAACGCCAGCTCCTCCAGGCCAAGCTGCGCGGCGAGGGCGAGAGCGCTTCTGTAGCAGCTTCGGAGCTGTTCTTCCTCAAGAGCCTCGCCTGTCCAGAACGGTGCTGACGTGTGGATCACATAGCGGCAGGGTAAATAACCGCCATGGGTAATTACAGCCTCACCCACGCCAAGGGCTTTTCTTCTGGCACATTCCATCCGGAAGCGCAGGCCGGCTGCCTTGTGGATCTGGGCGTCAAGGCCGCCGCTCCCGCTGAGGAATTTATCGGTAGGGTTGATAATGGCGTCCCCGGAAAAAGTCAGTATATTTGTTCTTTGAATTTGAAACGGCATGTCGTCTTCACAATCCTTTTATCTCTATACTGCACATTGACCGTCAGCAACTACTGTACTTTTATCAGGTTCCGATATCGATACTCCGTCACTACGGAATACTTTTCGCTTTCAATAAACCAAACCTTGTTGTCATCCCCAAAATTGTAGGCTGTGGTTGTTCCCATTTGAAATCCTTCGTATGAATCGCCGTTATAAATAAGGGAGACAAAATAGCCGTTGGCGGGATACGAGGCTGCCGTGTTCATCTGTGAAGCGGAAACATATTTTGTAAGATGTTTTTCTCCATAAGAGTACCTTGCGCCATATCTGTCAAAATTTCCTTTTATACTGTAATCTCTGAACATTCTGTAATGCGGAGAATCTAACTGCTGAGTTCCGTAATGCACCATATTATATCCGACAATTGCTCTGTTCTGGCGTGTTTCGACCTCTCTGGTCGCCGAGCCGAAAACAGGCGTGGTACTCCAGCCGCTCCACTGTGACCATACATACCTGGGGGCGGGAGGTTCGGTTGGCACTGCCGTTGGCGCAGAGCCGGAGCAGCACATCACGTCAAGCACACACTGACGGAATACAAAGTGAGTTGGATCCGTACAATTGGGAACCGTCGCCACCGCGGCAAGCGTCATAGGCTCGCTGAAAGTGACCGTCACATGGACGGGAGTCTGATGATCCGGATAATCAAACGATCCGATATAGAGCCAGCCGCTGCCGTCGTTGACATAGACGTCGCGCAGTCCGGTGACCTCATAGGACTGAGAACCGTTGCGTGCGGTGATCTGATAATCCAACGTGAAGCTAACGACATTTTTTACAGCAATATCGAGCAGTGTATACTTTCTCCCGGTCCCAATAAAGTTTTCTCTGGACCAAGAGACCTCAGGATCCCCAACATTCGTTAGACTGACGTAGCCTTTTCCCAAACCTATTCTCGCACTGTTCCCTGGATAATAGGAGACTACATGCTCAGAATTGATCCAAGCGACCATCAACGCGTTGGCCTGGGTATGATAGAGAATGCAGAAAAAATCACCATGCTTTGCCAGGACAATCACCCGACTCCCGTGAAAGGCGGCGTCAAAGCGGTTTGATTCATTGAAGGACCAGTAGTCGTATACAAATACGCTGTGACCCTTCGGTGCGTCGATGTACATGGCAAAAGGCGAAGAATAGTAATCGCTTATTCCGGGCTGTTCAATTTTTCTGGCGTTGCCGGCAGAATAAAAAAGGCTCTGTGATGTTGACGTGCCGCTGCCCTTGATTTGGTTGTTGAACTTAACGTCGGCGGAGGCATAAAGCGGACCCGCCAAAAGAAAAATGAACAGGAGCAGGAGCAAAACAGGATAGCTTTTTCCAATGAATGATCTCATGGTTCTTTATACCTCCTTGAACAACAAATTCAGATAGGGACAGAGTTTCTCGAAAAGCTAATAAACCATATTATTCTTCTGCCGGGGCAAGGAGAGCGTTTCAGTCTGAGCGGCTGATCTGGTAAATTTCACCCGGTATGCTGTCATAAAATTCTCCTGTGTCGACATACCAGGAATCGGCTCGAACATCCTTGATGACGTCCCCTTCGGACAGAAGCTCTGCTACGCCTGCTTCCAAATACAAATCAAAAAACAGGGTTCTCGGCGGAATCTGCTCTGCCTTTGCAAGCAGGATCTCCTGTCCGTTGATCTGAGCATATACATAGGTTCTGAGTTCTCTCCATTCCGACGCCAGCCCATAGAAGCCCCCCCGGAGCTCCTCTGTTTTGAGATCAATGCTCATTTTGAGATAGGGCGGGCGATAATCGGTCTCATCAAGGATCACTTCCCGCTCTCGTTCCTCTAGGGGCTGAATGGCATCATAGTCGTCCAGATACGAGGGATATACGCGAAACTCAATGGGCTCAATCCGCTCCCTGAGCTTGCCGCTCTCCAGTTCATAGACCAGTATCCTCCCGCTGAAGACACCCGGGCCGAAATAGTTGAAGGGTTCCCCATCTCGTGTTTCGAGGAGCGTCACCGTCTCTCCCGGCTGAACCTCCGCACGCGTTACCTCAGTAGGGCCGTCGCCCACACAAAACTCCACACGAATCTCTGCGGCACTTGCACTCTCCGGATTAGCGAAGAACAGCTCGACCTTGTTGGAATCCCGATAGGCGAGAATCTGATTATCATTTCGGCGCTTCGGCTTGAAAGAATGGCTATAATAACGGTAAAGTACCAGACCAAAAGAAATCAGCACAAAGATCATCAAAATGGCAATCATGGTTTTCCTGTTTCTCATAGCGGACTCTTTTCCCCTTTCAGGCTCGTATTTTTGAATGTTTCAACAATTACAACTCCAAACTATAGCTGCCGAATGCGTTAAGAACCACCGTGTCCCCATAGCGGAGGATCCGGTCGTTTTCATCCCGCAGATGTACGTGACCGTGGATGAAGTACTGCGGTTTGAGCTGATCAAGAAGCGGGAGGAAGCACTCGAAGCCTCGGTGGACGGGATCCTCCCGGTCACCCACGCCGCGGGGCGTCGCATGCCAGTACCGGGCTTGTTCCACATCTGAGATTAGCACGAGTTTCATCGTGTCGTTCCTCGTTTTCCCTTCGGTATACCGGTTTTTTCGTTTCCCTTAATGATAACGATCCTATACGGCACGCTTTTTGTGAGTTCTGGCCCGTAGTATACCGTTTTTTTGCTGATATGACAAGCGCTCGAATGGATACGTGCTTATGAGAGATCGGATTGCTCGTCCGAGTAAAACACCTGCATATCATTTAGACGTAAGCAGCAGAGCCGCCCCTGAAACGGATTGCTTTCCGATGGCAGATCGTCAAAGCCGCTTCCGCAGTCTATCCCGATCACACCGTCGCCCCAGAACACGGAGAGGGTCCTGTCGCTCTGGTAATACAGCGTTGGCGTGTGTCCGAACACCATAATGTAGTCTTCGGGGATATAGGTGAAATCATCAAATCTGTGCCAGACCGCGAAAGCGGTTGCATCTCTGTACTTATCGCTGTGGCCATATCGCCCTTGATACAATTCGACAGGCGCCGCATGTACCAGCTTGAAAGAGACCCCGTTTACGGAGATGTCCAAATTGATGGGGAGGCTTACGAGAAACTCGCGGAGCTCTTTCTGTTCCACCTGTGAGAGCCGCATATAGGCATCATATGTGGGTTTCCCGCCGTTTAAAAACCATATAAGGCGTTCTCGCTCGGGATCATCTCTCTTCCAAGGCAGCTTCTCTCCCTCTGGCGTCAGGGCATTGAGCATCATATACTCATGGTTTCCCAGAAGCATGGTGATGTTCTCTGCTCCGGCAATTTCCCGCAGCAGGTCTATTCCATCCTTATGCCGGTCGATTGCGTCTCCGGAAACGACCAAATGATCCTCTGCTCCGAGAGGGATCTTATCCCTAACGGATCGGAATCGCCGGAAGTTCCCGTGAGGATCAGACAACATATAATATTTCAAAGCGTATTCACCTCATATCTCACTATTGCAGTATCGTAACTCGTTCTTCATTATGAGATTGCTTCCGACCTTTTTACAATATTCGCAATCAGTTTCGTAGCAACCGCCAAATCTTCTGAGGGAACACAATAATCTGCATATTGGCTCACAAACGTGTTCGTTTCCTCTATAACGAGTGATACACTGTTCTCTCCAGATCCAGCCATACGTTCTGCTATTATATCCTCCGGCGCGACCAAAGCCAATATTTTTACCGGCTTCTCTGTTTTCCCAAATCGCCCCTTGATCAGTTTCGTGATTGCAATATTCGTTATTGCGATGTCATGTAACTCAACACGAGGCAATTCATGAATATCTCTTGCAGGTAGCCCTTCGGTAGTAAGAGCAGACAGGAGATCTTTCTCGCTATACAATTCTTTTGCCGTCCCCATAGCAATAATATACACGTATTTCAAGCAATCACCTCATTTCTTGCTTTTTTATTCATGGCATTTCTGCCCTTGCGCATACAGATCAACAGGCCGCAGGTATACAGCGTATTGATTTCTATGTTGTATTTCGACACGAGGGGACACCAGTACTACCATTTGTATTAACAATTGCTTGGTGATAGGCGGACATTGCTTTTTTTACTTTATTCCACTGGCCGCGACAGCCAGCGAAACCAAATTCTGGGCTTGCTGCGCTTCAATAATTGTAATGTCACAGTTCGTATCCGCACAGAGCATCTCGCTGACACCAAGGGGCGCATAGATCGTTTTTATATCTGCCTCTTTCGCTGCTTTCAAGAGCGGCTTAATGTCCGGGGCATCAAAATACAGGTTGCCGTTTAGATCAACGCCCCCGGCAAACGCAATGTTTTGAATTTCAAGCCCTGTACCAAGGATTAAACTGCACATTGCTGCGTAAGCGGCGCAGCCAACATGATTATCCGCGCTCACTGGGAGGGCATGAGGGACGAATATGGAGATATCCTTGTCTGACACATCAACGCTTGTCGTGTTTTTCATGCATTCATATGCGACCCGGATATACTCTTTCTGTACCTCTGGAATGGGACCAAGTACCTTTAATTTTCCTCCTCCTGGCATTACAGCCGCTTCAAGAAGGAAAAAGTGCGCTCTGCCCTCATGGTAGAACACCGCGTTTATCTCGCCGGGATTCACCGCAAAGTTCCTGTGAATCCGTTTCCCCGGACCTAACAGGCTCTTCACATCATCCACAGTGAAGGTATAGCAATATGAATCTCCGCTTTCATTGAGATGCTTGCAAATGACGCCCGCAAAGCGTTCTGCATATTTCTCCAGATCCCGGACGCCTGGCTCCACAGCGTATTCCTTGACAATCTCATCGACGGCTTCCTCGGCAAATGACATCTGACAAGGGGATAAACAAAATCTGGATCTGATCCTTGGAATGACATATTGCCGCCAGATTTGCTTCTTTTCGTCGGGTGTATACCCGGGGATATCTATCACATAGAAGCGATTTCTCAAAGGTGCACTGATCTTGTCAATATCGTTGCAGGTTGCGACCGCGAACAGTCCGTCTGTCGGGATGGCATTCTCAAGGAAGTTATCGTAAAACCCCTGACGATCCAGAAGCGTCAGCAGAACATCCGCCGACCCGGATTTTCCGTCCTTCCCATGTGCAGTCGCTTTGTCCAGCTCATTGATAAGCAAGACTCCGTTTCTGCTTCTAGCAGAGAACATTTTTTCAAATACATATCCCGGCTTGCCGTTGCCATAGATTCTGGAACTGCCGGCCAGTTCTTCCGGATCACTTCCAATAGAAGAAACATCAACGGCAATAACAGGCTCATTTAACAGTCTGGCAATTGCCTTCGCAATGCTTGTCTTGCCAGTTCCTGCCGGACCGTTCAAAAGAATTCCCCACAGGGGCAATTCGCCTGTCCTGTTAATCTGTGCGATAATCTCCAGAATTCTATCCTTTACTGCCTCCAAGCCGAAAAACTCTTCGTCAAGGATTCTTTTTGCTTCATCAATATCCGGCACATGCAGTTCCTCTTTACCCCAGTCAATGTTTACCAGGTACTGCAGCGCTGTTTTAGCATGCCGCCGCTGGTCGGAAGGCAGGTTCGAATTATTTGCTCTGTCAAGTTCCCTTTGAACTGCCTCTGAGAGCCATTCCGGAAAGCTCTGCTTGCACAGCCGAAAGTATGCCGAGATCTCTTCCAATTCGCTCAGAGAAGGTAGCCGCTCAGAATCACTCGGTACCTCTGGGCATACAGCTGTGTTCATGAGCTGGCGTATCATGAAGTCCAGAAAGTCATCGGAATACTTCATCATGCCAGGAATGATAAAGGCTTCCTTCTTGATTTTCATCGAGAGGACGGCATAGACGCCCTTCCTTTCAAGATGAACGCCCTGGATAATGATGGGCAGCTTCTCTTTCGCGAGAAATGTAATCAACGGCAAGATCCGTTCTGTTCTGTCCGGGCGCCAGCCTTCCCATATTTTCAACTGAGGGATCTGTCCGTCATTTTTGGCATCTGGGAAGAAGTAGAACGCTCCCATGTGTATTGCGAATTTCCCTGTAATCCGGTTGGGAACACAATGGACAGCATTCTTTGAGATCAGGAAACACAGCAGTGCTTTTTCCCCGTATTGACTGGATTCTGTTTTTTTGTGGCTTTCCATTGTGTGCTCCTTTCTTCGCTATTGTGTTTTCCTGCCCACCGTAGTCTCATTCTTTCCTGTCATAGACTGATCAAGCCGGATAAAATTGACTATTTGCCGCTCTTTCCTTGTTTATACTAGCCACAGGCCGCAGTGCAGACAGCTCTACGGCCTGTAACTGTCATAAATGTTTGCTTTTAGAGAATGTGATAGTGTTAGTTCAATCTGATCCGACTTGTTTCCTATATTTAGTTGTTCTGGTCAGTTGTACCGTTAAGCGTGGTATCATCTGGAATTAGAACCTCGTCATCGTCGATAAGAGGCTGGTCAAACTCCTCTAATATCACATCTTCTTCGCAAGAAGGCTCTGTGTCTCTGCCGACGATTTTGAAACCTGTATCCTGCTCATCCTCGTCCTCATTCTCATCCTCACCGATTGCTGACAGCGCTTCATTGATTGCATTCGTCCCAATTACCTCAAGCAGTTTGATGGAATCTATCCCAACAGGGCCATCCCACAGCGAAATTGGAGAACTAAACCACAGATAGCCATCCCCAGAATAGGCGCGCAGACCGGCTAACTTTCGGATGCTGTTCTTCTGGTTGCAGTATACGGCAATGCTGCTTTGAAGCTCCGGGCTGACTTTAAAATCAGAGCGAACAGATACAAGGAGAAAACCAGATTCATCAAGGGTGATTTTTTCGTAATAGATTTGATCCTCTTTTATGAATTGAGTGAGAAACAGGGTTGAATCTTCTTCATCAGTGTTTCGACTGAGCGTATCATACTGGGCATTCCGGAGCTCTTCAGCCAGGAGCTGTTTTGTCTGGAGGAGCATGTCCGATGAGAATGCAGGCCGCTCTGTCTCTCCGCAGGGATTTCGCTCTTGAGTGCCGTGAAATACAATCAGATCATCATTTGTCAGCTTGATCAAATCATCCCGGCAAGCGGCAATCTTCTCAAATGCACAGAGATTCATCTGCCTAAGCGTATTTTCCGAAAACTGCACTCCGACAACTGGTATCGTAATCCTGTAAAAAACATAATGATATGATGGAGAGATTACAAGTATCCCAGGGTCCTGAGAGTCTGACTTGAGCTGACAATACTTTGCCACAAGCGCCAGCTTCTCATCCTTTACAAGAACATCTGCATTGGCATAGAGTGTAACAACCGGTATTTGTTCTTCCGCGACCAGATCCATCAGGAGCGTCTGGCCATCCTGCGCATACTCGTACAGGAAGCCTTTGCCGGAGCTTTCACCAAACTTTTCAAAGAGGTTCTTAACCTGGGGATCGTGCGACAAACAGCTTCGGCATGTCTCAAGCGTTTTTTCAATAGATTTCATATATACTCCTCCGCTGTCTGACGAAGCCCGTTAACCATTTCCTCCGTCCGTATTCACTGAGAGCGTATCAAAGCCGTCGACATTGAACCCAAGTTCCCCGAGCGTAGCCTCCCGGATTTTTCCCTGCTTTGTTGTTAGCGGCTCCGGTGCAACTTGCCCCATATCCTTGCTCCGAGCCCGTTTGAAGCGGAGGTCTCTCGTCGGATCGATGCCAAGGGTTTCGGGGAAATTGCCATTGTCGATTACCTGCTGAAGCGTAGTCTGCGAAGTGCAGCCTGGCTGAGTGTAGTAGACGTTGTAGTCCTTTTCATTCCTTACAATAAGCTCAAAGCTCTCCTGTGAGAGGACTTCGGTTTCGCGTTTGTCGAGCATTTCGTCGATGTCATTCATTGTTTTTCTCCTTAACATTTTTTGTTTTATTATTTGGCCTCGTTTGCCTTTCCGATGATAGTTTATCGGCAATTCTGGATTTAGGATATAGAAGAAATTCGAAAATGATCCGTAATATCAAATGATTCGTTTGATCAATTGAATTCTCGGTCGAATTCTGACTTATCGGAATGGATTTGAGTCTGCATGTCGATAGAGCTCCTTCAATGCGGAAAAGGGCTTGTCGCGCTTGATGATTCTTCTTGCTGCAAGCACAGCGCACACAAAAACGATTACAAACGCAAGAGCGGAGGACAGTGACATGGAGATCAGAAAGCCTATGATAGCTCCGGCGATCATAAACGCGGCGTTGGACACGCGGGAACTCAGCATGGTGTGGCGCGCTCTTTTTCTGGACTCCGCATAACGCTGCATAATCTGATTGACGCTGTTTAAACGTTCCAGCTTGTCCCAGGTCACGGCCGCTTCCGTCCTCCTGTTGTCATCTCTGTCGAGCAGATAGTCCTCATATCCTCTTGTCAGCGACGCCAGAAGAATCAAATATAACAAACTGTCTGTCGGGTACTCGTTCACCAGAGGTTTAATGATCGAACTGCAGGCATCCCAGTTACCGACTTTTAGGTTTTTTTTCGCTTGAATGACTGCTCTGGCGTAGTGTTCCCGCTTCTGCACATCGTTTTCGCTCTGAATATCATACCCGCAGGCGTCACAAACGTAATGCTCTCTTGATGCGCTGAAGTGTCGCGTACGACATCCGCAGCGGGGACAGCTCCAGTTGCTCTCCAATGATCTCACCCCGCTATCTTTCGAGCGTGCTACACAAAGTCGACTCCACCAAAAAATGTATCAGACCGAGGATGCTCAACACGGTTGCGGCAACAGGCGTACTCGGTTTCAGCATCAGCAGGACGAAGCAGGCGATCAACTCGGCCGTGAAAAACAGGGAGTTCAGCACAATCGGCGCGGCGGCTATCCGCATACCCTTCATTTGCCAAAGACCGAAGCACAGCAGAAGATGAGCAATCGAATATACCGTCATATAGATATAAACGATCGTTCGGCATGGCGCTTCCGGAGCCGCGCAGGAGAACAGAAGCTGCGGGATGGCGAAGACCGCCAGCATGATGCCGATGCTCAGGACAAGCGTACTGTTTGTTCTGTCATTCATTGTAATTCCTCCCCATTATTCGTTGCGCCGGATCGGCGGCAGGTTGTTGTCTGCGTCGTTTGTTTGTCTGCCTGCCTCGCCGGCGCGGCCGGCATTCCCCGCCATGGATTCCACAAACGGACGCCAAGTTTCTTCCGGCAGGCTTCTCAGATAGGCGAGTCCCGCGGCCATAGCGCCGAGAGAAGAAGCCAGCGGCGCAGCAGTGCCGGGCGGATAAGGTCCTCTCGGCATACCCGTTAGGACCTCCGCGCGGGTCCTCTCATTGACATCACCGTGATAGATACTGGCCAGGTTATACGCTTCGAGGTCTGTTTTCATCCGTCCCTCGGCGTCGAGTCGCTCCAACTCCTGCAGATGGTTTAGGTCATCCGTATTGACATGGATATGCCTGAGCTGCAAACGAACAAGCTCAAGACCATACGCCGCAAACGATGTGGAGGCCGAGGGCAGCAGCGCAAAGGAAACAGCAGAGAGATTGCTGTTTAACTCTCCAAGCGCCGTGTGAGCAAATCTGCGGGACATCTCTTCCACCAGCAGCCCGCACAGCAGAGACTGCAGCTTCGGCTCCACGTCTTCCATGTGAAACAGCCTTGCGTGCATGCCGACGATTTTTGTCAGAAACAGTCTGGGGTCACGCACCCTGAAATCAATGTCGAAGGCGGCCATTGCTCTCATTGTCTGGTGAAAGCGTTTATCCCGGAAGAGAATTTCGCCGCTTCCCATCTGCAGGTGCGTTTCCTGCTCTACCGCTATGTAGAACAAATTTACGGTAATGCCCGGGTCTCCGCCGGTCATTAAGTTCCTGAATCTGGTGAAAAATGGATTGACACCCGTTCGGATTTCATATCTGCCAGGTCCATACGGTTCACTGATAACTCCGTTCAGGACAAAATAGGCCACGCTCCCTGCAGGTACAAGAAGAATGCTGCCATCTGTACACCAGGTTGTTGCCGATACTCTTACAATTCTGTCATCGTCAGGGTCTCTGAAGACTGTGCATTTTGGTTCTCTGAACATATTCTGCCCCACCTCCTATTCTCTCAGAATGATGGCAGTACCTTGCTTTTCATTGATTGAATACTGGTATTCCCGAAACAGCATCCGCTGCAGCTCCTTTTCCACTGACCTGCGAATCATCGCGCCTGGCTCTGTTTTCAAGCGGATAACCTTGTCTCCCCGCCGCAGAGAGGACCGAAGAAAGCGTTTCGCCGCGTCAGCCGATGCGAAACAGCAATTCGTTTTTCTATGATAATTGTAACCGCGAAAGGAGCAGCGCGGGAGGTCGTTGTCTTGCAGAACATGATCGCGGGCTATCTCTTCGTTTGTAAGGTTGAAATAGGAATAAGCAATGCTGTTTGGCCCCGTATGCGATTCCCATGTCACATCGCAGTGTACCGGAATGTCGTGAATGTATACGATCGTCCACGCATGACCGCCGCCGGAGATGCGGCGGCATGCAATACCCGCTTTTCTCAGGGCCAAGATCAGCATGTTCGCGTATGCGCTGCATACGCCCTCCTCACGCAGCAGCAGACCGGCGACGCTGTAATCGAGGCGCTCGCCATGTCGATTGTACTGGTATCTGGAAGCGACGCGTTCGTAGATAATGCGTTCTCTCTCCCATTCATCGTATTCCATGACGTCCTCTGTCAGCAATGACAGCTCCCTCTCCAGAAGCTTTTCAAGGCGCAAGATCTGTGCATTTGAGTAAGCCGTCAAACCGCGGAATTTCAGGTAACACCCATGGCGGGCGACTGTATACTCCGAAGAGAAGAAGAACAATTCCGGATGATCCCGTGAAAGGGCTTTGATTGCACTCTCGGCAGCTGTCAGAATATGTGTGGATTGGAAAAGTCGTGTTTGGTAGTAGTATTCATCGGCAAAGTGCTTCGCACGGAACTCGGAAAGGAAATGCATGTAGATGGCGGCTGCGGGGGTACTCAGCTTCCGGTAATAGAAATCATCGCCGAGCATTTTCTTTTTTCGCCTGCTCAAATTCGCCTGAGGCATCGTTTTTACGGGCAAAACGAGCGTGGAACTTGACATGCGCCATCCCGTTGGCATCATAATACAACCGGAGCCCACCTCGCACCCCCGCATTTCGTAAGAATGCTTTGCACGTTTTGATTACTTGAGAAACCGAAGCGGAAATATTCTCTCTCTCGAAGCCCTTCTTCACAACACCGTTGTCTTCGGCCTTCTCGCAAACTGGAGCAAGAAACACGATTTTGGCTTCTTCAGCCTTGGCTCCAGCCATAGCGAGGAATTCATTCCGGACAGGATCACAGACAAGGTACGCATAGGGGACCGCCTCTGTCGATTCATTGGCCGCGTGATCAATGGCGGAGAAGAAGGTGCCGAACCCTGGGTGTGTATGTATTTCCCCGATGATCTGGCTGTGTCCGAAATGCTGAGCGCCGATATCAATGACCTTCCCATTCCTGTCTGTATTGTATTGGGTCTCATACCGATTATAAGTATTCTGTTCGAGCCGAAGCCTGTGCTCCATAAAGTCGTCTTCGTTGGCACCGGAGGTCGCGACAAACTGTCCGCGCCGCTCTGCGGGATAGATGTATGCGGCTCTGGAAACGATAAAAACGAATTTGCCGTTCTCGTCCTTCAATCGGTATCCGTACAGCTTGGCCTTCTGTTCGTCTCGGTTGACTGCGGTAAAGCCCTGCCCCACCTCAAAGAATGTTCTGATTAATTGTTCCGCTCTGGGAAGAAGGATCACCGTGTTCTTTCTGCTTCTGCATACCTGCCGTACTTCCAGCCCGCTCTCTGCTCTGAGCAGCGTAAGAAGTTCGTTTAAATTGATACAGGGTATTTCTGACCGTTTTGACTCTTTGTAAGGCGGTAAAGGTTTGCTCATCGTTATCCTCCTCTCCTACCGGCGGATAGGCGCGAGGCCGTTACTGTGTCTTGTCTCTGCGTGCTTTACGGGCGGCAGACCTGTGTTTTCTGCGTGTTTTACGGGTGGCAGGCTTGTACTTGCTGCGCGATCCGCCGGTGACCGGTCTGTATTGGACAGGCGAAGTAAAAGCTTAGGGTTTATAATCGGAAACTCTCGCGTTGCCTCTTTGTCTTTCTGCCAGTCTTTCGCTGTTGAATCCGCCATTGAATCGTAGTTGGCAACGCTGGGATCTGGATCGTAGATACAGGCTTTGAAAATGTTGTCGAGCAGAATGCTCAATACAGTCTCGTCTGATGATCCAATACACATTGATCCGCTCGTGAAAACATTGATTTGCTTTGGGATTTGACCGTTTAGAAATCTGACTCTCGGACGTGTTGTGGGATAACCAGGCAGAATATCCATACTGCCCGACAGGCGATCAGTTCTGGTCAGAAGTTCTTCATTTGCTCCGTGAACATAGAATTTCGCGGGCTGTCCGCTGATCGGATGCTTTTGGCCCTCGATATCCAGCTCGAACACAATCCGGGCCAGAGCGCCGGGGGAGGGCTTCTCCTGCCTCAGTGTCACGATTCTCGGGTTGTAGCGGTATTCAACTTCCTTCCACTGCTCATGGAATGCGTGAAGATCATCCGGTTCCTCTTCCGGGGTGTGAAGCTTATCCCTCGCCGTTGTTTCTCTTGCCATCTTTTATTCCTCCATTAAGTTGATATTATGTTTGACAATCACCGGATCATTGCTCATTGTAAAGCAGATCCTTTCGCTGTGGTCAAACCCTTGGTCATCATCGTATTGCGTCGCCCACAAATACGTGCCGATGGGATACCCGAGTTCAAAGAGCGTTGCGTCAAGGATTCTATTATCCTTCTCATCTGGCGCAAAGCCATAGAGAATATCCGCTTCCCCGGGCGCCGCTATCTCGCGCGGCTGAGCACCGCGTTTTCTGCAGGCTTCACATAGGAGATCCTTTTCGGACACCACGAAGCGGGTGTGACGGTAGAGATCAAAGCTCTCGCCGCATGCACGGCAGTAATCTCGCCTCACAAATTCAAAAAAGCTATCCTCTCCGAAGCGATGTAAATGAGCGGACAGTGCAAAATGATCTGTGCCCAGAGCTGTTTCAATCTGGCCCATAACGCTTCGCAGGGAAGTGCTTAGGGTATCTCCCTCCAATTGACGTATCTTCTTCGGCGCTCTGATCTTTGCGCAGTCGGGACAATCGCACCGCCGTCTGATCTCATTCGATAAGATGGGCGGGAACAGGCTGTCCGGATTCCACTCGCGGCTACGATTCTTGAGCGGCAGCTTTCCAGTTGCCTTTGCTCTCAGGTCGTCGACCATCAGGAGGGCAGCTTTCACAGAAGAAAGGTTTGAAACGATGATTTGCTTCGCTTTCCCTTCTTTTGTAAACCGATATTGAGCTTCTGCGCAGCTTGTTCTGCGCCTCGAGCTCTTGAAAGAATCCTCTTCGCACATGCAGCGGTAACAGGCGCTGTCCAGGTCTGTGAAAATCGCCGAAGTGGCCATTTCGCCGTCCGTTCCGCCGACAATATACACAGGCCTTTTTTCCGGCGGCAGCATTTTCAGTTGTTGATTGATATATTCTCTGACAGCCTTGTTGTCCGGCGCGGCGCATACGTAATCAAAGGCCGAAAAGGCCATGGGCCCCAGGTTTTCAACGCTGCCCACAATTGCGTTGGCATGACTGCCTTTGATCATTGTTTCCTGTGTCCGTTCTGCCAGCGCCTCTGCTTTCCATCTCCCGACGTCGTTCTCCCCGTCCGCCTCATTCAACCTTACCATGCTGCTTGTCTTGGCGGCGTTGTCCGCTTCATAGCGGTCTATATCGTTGATCGTGATGTGCGCCACCCCCATCTTCGCTTCCAGCTCTGTATCGTATGAGCCTACCGCGCCTCCGCCAACATTTATCACTTCCACACTCCTGTATAGTGACAAATCTGTCAGCTTCTCCTGATTGAATCTCGGGTCTTGGATTTCCATGTCTTTTTCCTCCCTTTGGCGTCATCAGATAAGTTTGCCGTTCCTGCGAAACCGGTGACCTCTCCTGCACTGAAAACAGTTTGCGCTCGGCAGCCAGAATACAGCCTGCACTTCTCCCAGCCGGTTATTTGACCAGCATTTCGGGCAATGTGGAAACTCATAAATACTTTCCAAGGTTCTTCTGTACGCAGGAAGCCTTGGCGGCTGCGGATGCTGTCGGGTCTGCATAGGTACCGCCGGAACCGGTCGTCGAACAGGCGGCAGGCCCGAAGCAGTTCTATCCGTATACAATTCAAGTACGTTTCTATTCCTCAGCTCCTGATCCAGGTGTCCTGTTCTCGCTGATGAAGACTTTGTTTTTTCCCTAATCCAGACAACTATGAATATCGTGACAGCGATCAGAATAACAATTGTTCTTCCACCCATCGGAATGCTCCTTATCTTCGTTTTCTTCATTTCGAGGTACAGAACTGCTTACTACACATAGAATCTAACACGCTCTTCCCGCTCTGAAAATCGCGAAAACAAGAATATATCCTGTATTCTCGAATAAGCGGTTTACTCCATTGAATTTTACCTTTTATCCTCAATTGTGTGCCGTTTGGAGGATTTCCATGCCGAGAACATTGAGCGGACATTACAATCAATACCTACATCCATTACATTAACCCGCGGTTTCAACTTTTACGGAAGCAGGCTCATGATGCCAGCCACTACGCTAACGTCAGACGCTTGACATTTTTCAGTAAAGGGAGCCGATTACAATACAAAACAGCGCCCAAGACCTCATACTTAGAAGTCTCAGGCGCTGCTTCTGTTCGTGTTTAAATAGGGTTTTTGTACTAGGGCATTACCCCTCTCTTATTATTCTCCGGTAGTGCGCTCATATTTGTCCTGCAGCCACCTCGTTATTCTCTTGCGTGCAGAATTCGTGACCACATGATTTAGCCATTCGATTTTGATCTGCGGCGTCCCATAGCCACCAGTCCTGTCCGCAAGATGCTGGATCACGATCTTGTCATCATCATTCAGGGTGCAGAACAGCAAGCGTTCCAGCGGTTCACTGTCATTGATGCTTGCCTTTACAGCATACATACCCACATCCTCATGGATCGCAAAGGCAAAGTCAAGCGCCGTTGAGCCTTTTGGCAAATAGATCACAGTGTCGTCCGCACGATGGACTCTTATTGATCCTGCAAGCATTTCAAGATCATCCTCCCGATCCGGCGTTACAACGCCCTCAGAGCTTCCGTTTTTATACAGGTAGTAGTCGTCTTGGTCGTAGAGGTATATCACAACGCGCGATGCCATATCGTTTTCCAATTCAATAGCGATTCGCATATGATCCGGCTTGAGATCAGAAATGGGTTCTATCCAGACCTTTGTAATGACATGCTTAAGATTTTCCGTCATATCTTCAAGCGTTTTTATAAAAACGGAGGCAAAGAGCTTCAAATCGGTGCTGCTGTTGTGTCCGGATTCGATGACCGAAAAGCAAAGCAAAGGGAAGCGATATTTGTTGATCGCTCCGCGGATATCGTCCACATCATCGTTCCTGACAAACTGATAGATTTGACAGGGAAGTATTTCCTCTCTAATCAGATCAGCAAAAAAGCCAGGAACATGCAGCTCGTCGCATTTACGCTCAAGCTCATGCGATACAACACCCGACAGCATCTCCTGTGTCTCCCTCAGATTTCTCCTGTTGTTTCTGAGAAGCCGCCTGAACTCCATGCTGACAGTCTGATATGCGGAAGGATTCCGGGCTCTCCAAAGCTGATCCTCTATTCCCGGAATAAACTCGTTGATCCCGAAGGCGCGAAAGACCGGTAGATAATACGCCTCCGTCTCGTCCAGTTTGCTCCGGATTTTATCGTAAGGCATCCCGTCGATGGTGAGCAGGTTGTGATAGCGGTCCGCCGCTTTTACGTACACTGCTTGGATCATGGACTCGTCCTCTCTGGACATGCTCAGGAGCTTATTGACCGTCGCGCGATCCAGATCCGACTTGTCCATAGGCGTATAAGTCTCGCCGATGGCGTCCTTCTTCTTGGCATAGGCATAATACTCACGTTCGACAGAAGTCACCGCTTCAACGAAACGGGCGATCTGCGGACTGATTTTCTCAATGCTCTTTTTGGAATGCTCCGGTGTCTCTGCCGCGTCCTCGATTACATCGTGCAACAGCGCAGCGGCAATCAGTTCGCTTTCAGCGCCCCTGTCTGCGAGAATATGGGCGACAGCCAGAGGATGGGAGAGATACGGCTCTCCGGACTGACGGAAGACGCCTGCATGCGTGGCATTGGCCAACGCATAGGCCTGCTTGATATAATAAGTCTGGGGCGTTTTGTTCTTTCTGGCCTTGCGAAGAAGCTCCTGATACTGCTGCTCGAGTGCGCGATTCCACAGGAGCTCGTCAACTTTCGACGCGACACCTGCGAGATCCGTACTGATATTGGGGATAGGCTTCAAAATCGAGCTCACCCGCTCATAAGCCGGCGTTCCTATTTTTGGCTCAAAAGTATTCCGGTAGAATGCTCTCGCATTAATGCCCGGACCAACCAGTGACGCGACCGTCAGCTCTGCTTCGGCATTAAGATTGTCCGCAAGAATACAGGCAATATTCAGGCGGTACTGAAGGAAGGGAATGGACCAAGACTTAAACGGCCCCTCCTTTTTTGTCCTGCTCTCGTACAGGAAGTCCGATGCGGCCGAGTAGGGGGCGGCGATCAACTCACAGGCGACCGGGATAACGAACGCGATTGGATCCTTGCTCTCCTTATACAGCTCCGTCAGGTGTCGGATCGCCTCTTCACACTCCAGAGGATTCCGAATGTCGACCATATTCCAATCCCTCCGTTTCCTTTACTGTTTCGTATGCCGTTTAAGGAATCGATAACAGGCGTGATCGTCTTGCTTGGAGACCATGCACAATCCGTTAAACGTCCTGTTTATATAGTTGTTAATAAGCTGCTGCAACCGCTGGCGAATGATGGCCCGCTTGTCCGCCGTGTCTAGAATCCTATCGAGGCCGCTACCGGATTCCCCCGAAGAGTAGAAGGCTTCAAGCAGATTCAGAAGCGCCTGGGTCTCCCCGTCGACTTCGATTTTCACGCTCCCATAGAGGAGATGAGTCGCAATTTCCTCATCCGAAGCCTCAACAATCCCTCTGGCCAAGATGATCTTCTGCGCCACTGGCACATGCTCCGCGCCGTGGGTGATAGAGACAATGTTGCCGAGTCCGCCGATATAATCCGCACCGGGCTTTTTTTCCGGCGCCGTCAGGATGATAAGCCCCTTGTCATTATACAGGGTGCTGAACAGGTCGATGAAAATGTGGTTTCCGATCAGCGCCACCGCCCCGGTGTAGGTATCGTCATGACTCCTGTAGAGGGTTATCTCTTTCTCCAGACGTTCTTCTGCTGGCGCGGAGATGTTCTCCAGCTCAAGGCGAAAAGCCTTGGCTTCCTCCTCCAATTTGAAGAACCTGGCAAAGCTCAGCACCTTCAGGCCACCACTTTTCCTCGCCGTTTCGTAGAGACTGAGCATCCCGTAGCGTAGCTTCCTCATCTGAGGGGCAACGCCCACATCCTGCATCTTCTGCTCGAAGAAATACAAGGAGTAGTTTCCCAGAATATCCGTGTGTGTGTTTTCTTCCTGATTCCATGTAAAATCGCTGCCAAAATGAACCTCATTGTCTCGAACATCACCGGTGAGAAACTGGTCTATTGTGAAGGGGATCTGCCGTTGGATCTCTTTGCTTCTGACCAGCCGCAGAATTGACTGAATAGACGGGAAGCGGTCTCCTCTAACATAATCCACCATCATGGCCTGAGAGACATCCATTTCTTTCGCAAGCCGCTTCTGTGTCCATCCTGTCCTGCGAAGGATAACATCCAGGTTGTTAGACGTGTTCTTAAGGTAGCTGGATTCGTCGAAGACGACATCTTCCGTACCAGCCACATCTTCCGTGTCATTGGTCTTTTTGTTCGTCATGCATATCATCTCCTTCACTGAGAGCATAGTACATTTTCATAATACTGTCAACGAGAAAATTTGCTTTATCGACATTTTCCCGTTTGTGTTCGATCTCTTTTTGCTGGACCCATCTGCATTTACAAGGAAAAATTCGATAAAATCGAATCATTTGTTTGATAGATTTCGCTCTCGGTTCGGAAATTCGGTATTGTTTCAGCCTCTCGTCATTGCTCACTCCCATATATGCGAGGTAAAATTAGATTGAAGCAAAAGGTGATCATCAAAAACACAAAGACACAAAGGAGGATATCGAAATGAAGGAAAGAATGTGCTCTGGTAATGATATTCATTACCTTCTCCATGAGGCGGCCAATGGAAATGCAAGATGCGCTTACTTGGTCGGATGTACTTTCGAAGAGATGGGCTATCGGCCCTTCTTTGTTCAGGCACAGTTCCGGCGCGCGGCCAATCTGGGGTATCCCCTTGCTCAGCGGTGGCTTGGAATTCTTGGCCTCTGTCATCTGCTTTTGGCAGAGAGCAGCACCTTCACTGATGATGCCTATGAACAGGACGATGCTACAGCGCTCTCCTGGCTGAGGAAAGCGGCATCTGGGAATGATAAGATTTCCGTCCTCATCTTGGCCAAGTGTAAAATGCTTGGCATCGGAACGGAAGCTGACGAGATTAGCGGCGAAATGGAAACAGAAGGAATCCTTCCTTTCCTCACCGAAGACGACGTTTTGAATGTTTCGCTCCTCTTCGAGTACATCAGGCTCAAATCTGAGAACGCGGCTCCCGGCAGTTTTCACTTCCTTCGCGATACACCTCTTCGCGCTCTCGCCGGCTGACACCGGGAGGCTCTCACCTCCCGCGTCAACCGGCCTTGTACTATAATTATTCTCTGCAACGTTCAAGTAGCAATAGTCTTGCGCAGTACATAAAGTTGCTGCTGAATGCTCAGGTGTTCTTTGCGGCACTGAAGAAGCAGATGTGATTCTGGTAGTGGGGAACCCTAAAAAGAAAAGGAAGTCAGCCTCATTGATGCAGATTCCTTTATAGGCTGATATCCATTGAGGGAAATGAAATCGTAAGGGAATTAATCTTCAAGTAGAGAAATGGGGGATGTGGATGTCTGTTATTCATGGGAAGTGGAGTTCGGATGAGATCCGCGAGGTGATACTCTATCTTGATAAGAAGACGGGAATGAGAGGTTCTACTCTTCCAATTTACCTCCGCAGTTCCATTCCGCGTGAGGGAAACCACAGGAGGATCATCGGTACGTATCGTCCCAGTTATGGTGTCAGTAAAAATAATGGCTCTTTTTCCTTCTCTCAGGCTTTCTTCGACGATAGCAAATATAAGGATTTGGCTGTCATAGATTGCATCCGTCACGAGTACTGCCACTTTCTGGTCGATGCATTGGAACTTAAGTCAGTGTTCGATGATTATGACCCTCATGGGGCCGCATGGAAGACAGTATGTGGTATTCTCAACACTGAACATTATGGTGGAAGCTATTTCAGTCCGACAACGGAAAGTGGACTGAGAGCGGCGGTAATTGGAGAAGATATTCCAGAGATCAACATCACAGAGCAGCTGAACCGTTGGGGACTGGAATTGCCTTCGCTTTCAAGACGTAGGTATCTGGAAAAAGAACTGACAAAAAAATATTCAAGAATACGAGTTTTCCGTGTACACGACAGACTCATCCACCAGAAATTTGGAAAAGGTACGGTTCTGGATACCTTGCCGTCCGAAAAAAAGCAGCTTCTTTATACCGAGTTTGATGACGGGGAATTCCGCATCGTACAGAATCGCCAAGTGTACAAGCTCGTTGATGAGAAGGTTAAAAAACCTGCCCCAAAGTAGGATGATTCAGCAGTTCAGTTCATTACAATAGCTGTTTTATACGAAGACAGAGCCTTCAATTGGGAGGCTCTGTCTTCGTGTAAAGTATTTATGTTGAATGCTCTTCATCGTACCACATCTTCATTTGTTTTGGAGTGAGAATTCAATTTATCGAAAGGAAAACCGCCAAATTCAACCTTTTCGTGTTGCTGACTCGAATTATTTCGAAAATAATCATTATCCACCATGATTAGCTTCCTATATAATTTTGATGGGCAATCCAGTACACTCTCTAGGCATTAACCCTCAAGAAGATAGCAAGGCAATAGGAGGTGACGCCGTGGAAAAATATCTTGATACTGTTTTTGAGCTTCCCTATGATATCTCAGAGCTTGAATACGAAGTTGAAGAAGGAGATGTACACTGCACCCCTGACGAAGCGCTTGTTTCCTGTGTTAATCGTTATGGACGCGCCGATCCTGAATACATCTCCACTTTGACAGGGAAGTCCCCTCAGGTTCTCCTTTTTCGTGATCTGCGTGGTGCAATCTTTCAGAATCCGGATCTGTTCCCGGAAGGAACACTCTGGTCGCCCGATCATGGTTGGCTGCTCCGCGATCAATACTTGTGTGGCAACGTAGTCGCAAAGCTGGAAAAGGCAAAAGAGGCGAACACCCGTTTTCCCAACCTGTTTAGCTCAAACATTGAGGCGCTGCAGCAGATTCTTCCGAACAACCCTGAAGCGGAAGAAATCCATGTCTCTCTCGGGGCAACTTGGCTTCCTGAGACGTTTTATGAAGACTTCGTGAAAGAGCTCCTCAAGCTCCCGCAGCGGCCAACAATTCGTTATGTTCGAAGTCTTTCCAAATGGACTCTGAAGGTGGATGACAACACAAAAAATACCGTGTTATCCCGCTATGTATACGGCACGTGGGACCTCTCGGCACACAAAATCATTGAACAGTCCATGAATGCCAAAACCGTAAAGGTTTACGATTACTATCATCATTACGATGGGAGAATCGACAGCGTCCTGAATCAGGGTAAAACGCTTGCTGCACAGGAAAAGCAAAAGCTCATTCTGCAGCGTTTCGATGAATGGGTTCACGAGACGTTTTTTCGCAGAGAGGAAGTCCGGGAGTACTATAGTCAAGCATACGTTGGTCATGTTGGTCCTTGCTTTGATGGATCCTTCTTAACCTTTCCGGATATGAACCGGGATATTCAGCTGTATCCTCGTCAGCGGAATGCGATCGCCCGGATTCTCCTGTCAAACGAAAATGTTCTCCTCGCCCATCCCGTTGGAGCAGGAAAAACATTTGAAATGATCGGAGCTGCTCACGAGCTCAAGCGTATGGGGCTGAGTGAAAAAAACCTAATCGTTGTCCCCAACAGCATTCTCAAAGCAACTGTTGATTTACATCAGCGTCTTTACCCGAACGACCAGTTTCTCGCGATTTATCCGAAGGATTTCACTCCGTCCAAGAGAGACGAGGCACTTCGTGCAATCAAAGAGGGCGATTATGTGTGCATCTACATGGCATACTCGTCTTTTGACATGGTCGTTATGAGTAAAGACTATTGGATCTTAAAGCATCAACGGGATATAGCCGATTTGGAACGGGCTGCCAGCAATTGCTCCGACAAGGCTGAGAAGCATTCCCTGGAATCAGAAATTGCCAAACGAAAAAAGCAGCTCTCCAAGTTCGTTGTCGAAGCTACTGACTGCCCTTGGCTTACCTTTGACAGGCTCGGCATCAACACTCTGTTTCTAGACGAAGCTCATAACTATAAAAACATCGAAATCAACTCCAGAACCGACAACATCGTTGGTATGCATAACAAAGGAAGCAAGAAGTGCCGCGAGATGCTTGAAAAGTGCCATTCCGTTGATCGCCTTGTTTTTGCCACGGGTACGCCGCTTACCAATTCCCTTGCCGATCTGTTTGTCATGCAGTCTTATCTTCAGCCAGAAGAACTACGGTATCGGAAAATTGACAGCTTTGACATGTGGATCAACACTTTTGGCGAACGAGAAACTAACTATGAGATTGATGTGGACTCTAGGACGCTTCGCCCCGTAACACGTTTTTCGTCCTTTCATAATCTCACGGAATTGATGAGTCTTTTTTCGAGTGTATGCGACTTTGCAGATGGCAGTGAGAGTGACCGTGCGATTCCACGGTTTGATGGGTATACGGACATCTGCGTTCCAAAAAGCAAGGCACAGACAACGTATATTCGGCACTTGTCGGAGCGTACTGAGTTGATTCGCACTCACAAAGCCAAGCGTACAGAGGATAATCTGTTGAAAATAACCATGGAAGGGCGGGCCTGTGCGCTTGATATTCGGCTAGTAGATACGGAGACTGATATCTACTATACTGATCAAGATGTCTCAGGCAACAAAATCAATGAGTGTGCCCATAAGGTGCGGTCGATCTACAAGCGGTTTCCTGGAACCTGCCAAATCGTCTTCTCTGATATTGGAACGCCCAAAGCCGGTTTCAACGTTTATGACGAGCTCAAGTATGAGCTGATGCGTTTGGGAATCCAGAGGCAGGAAATTGCCTTTATTCATGACGCGGATAGCGACACCGCCCGCACTTCTCTATTCCGAGAAATCAATCGCGGTTCGATTCGTGTGATTATCGGAAGCACTCCGAAACTCGGGATAGGTGTCAACGTCCAAGAAAGGCTTGTCGCGCTCCATCACTTGTCTGTTCCTTGGCGGCCTGCCGATATGGTACAGCGCGAGGGTCGAATTCTGCGCTGTGGCAACACCTGCGATCAGGTATTCATTTATCGTTACATAACTGAAGGCACCTTCGACAGCTATAGCTGGCAGCTTCTTGAAAACAAGCAGCGATTTATCTCCAGCTTTTTGTCCGGCACCACTGCGGCAAGAGACCGTGAGGATATTGCTGACGCCGTTCTCTCATATGCAGAAGTAAAAGCGCTGGCCATAGGAAATCCGCTTATCAAAAAGCGTGTGGAGACGGCAAATCTGCTTGAACGCAAGCGCCTAGCATTCCGACAGCGTCAGAAGCAACTCTCCGAACTGCGATCTTTCCTTGAGCGGTCACCCCAAAAGCGGAAGGAGCTGGCCGACCTTCGGGACAGGATCCTGAATGATATTACGCTGTATAGGGACGGAAAAACATCTGTTACTCTGGACGATCGGCGTGCGTTTGGCGAAGAACTGAAAGAAGCCCTGGCCGATAATGTTCTATTTTCAAACGAACGCTTGTTTGATCATTACCAAGGCTTCGATATCGTTCTTCCTGCAGCCATGTCTTCCGAACACCCCTACATCTATGTTCGCAGCAGGAATGAGAGTTCCTACTATCTGGACATGGACTGCGGCAAGTTTCTGGGGTTCTCGATGCGCATCGATTACTTGCTTGACCATTTGTCTGATCGAGCTGCAAGCGTAGAGAGACAAATTCAGGATGAATGGCAACAGTGTAGGGAAGCCTTGGCCGATATTGAGTGCGGCAATCCTGTTTCCGATGATATTGAGCGACTTACGAAGGAGCTTTCTCGACTCGACAGAGAATTAAACGATGGAAAGGAGAAAGCAGTATGACGATTGAGAACAACAATATGAACATTCCCGACTGCTCGGTGGCTCAGGTCACTGAGCAGCTGGGGATCCTTTACGGAGGAGCGATCCGGGCGAAAATGTCCTTCAAACAGATTCCTTCTGTCTTCCTCTGGGGTCCAGCCGGCGTCGGAAAATCCGATGCTGTCAGGGAGTTCGCTGATCTTCTTTCTTTAGCCAGCGGTAAGCATGTCACGGTGACCGATGTTCGGTTGCTACTGTTTTCTCCTGTCGATCTAAGAGGTGTCCCTGTCGCAGATCATAACCGGGAGTTTACCAATTGGCTTCGTCCCAGAATCTTCGATATGGATGCATCCGATGGCACGATCAATATTCTTTTTCTGGATGAGCTCTCGGCAGCTCCTCAATCTGTTCAGGCTGCCGCATACCAGATCACGCTTGATCGCAGGATTGGCGAACATAGTTTGCCGGAAAACTGTATCGTGATAGCAGCCGGAAATAGAACGACAGACCAGAGTGTGGCATATAAAATGCCGAAAGCTCTCGCAAATCGGCTTATGCATTACAACGTCATTTGTGACTTTAGATCCTGGAAGACATGGGCGCTGAAGAACCACATCGACAGCAGGATCCTTGGTTATCTGTCCTTCGATAATAGCCGCCTCTGTGCCGTGCCAGAGTCCAGCGACCTGGCGTATCCGACGCCGCGCAGCTGGACTTTTGTGAACAGCATTCTCAAAACGATCGGAGAAATGCCACTCGAAAGCTCGAGTGCACATCAGATGATCAGCGCTTGTGTCGGGAAGGATGTGTCCATCGAATTCAGGACCTGGTGCGAGGTATATAAATATCTTCCGAAGGTGGACGACATCCGAAACGGTCGCTGCCGCGAGTATCCAAAGACGCAGGATGCACTTTACGCGCTCAGTGCAAGTTTGGCAGACGCAGTCGCAAACAGTTCTTCCATTTCCATCGTCGAGCTTGACAACATTTGTGCATATGCCTCCCATTTCCCACCGGATTTTGCGCTTGCTTTTTTCAAGGATATCAATCAGTCCGAAGAAATGAAGCTGAAGCTGATGAAATGCTGCTCTCTCCAGATCTGGCTTTCCAGAAACAAACGATTCCTGTGAGGTGATCATCATGGCTGAAGCTAATGATCTCAGAAATCTGTCCTTGCGCCTGTCCTCGCTTCGTGCAGATTATTTGAACAAATTCCCGTTTTTCGGGCGGCTTCTGCTGCATCTTCAGTTCGGTTATGCTCCTTGCGGGACAGCGTATACCGATATGCGCAAGATCGTCTTCGACCCCGCCTTTGCTTCTCGCCTTACTGATGAAGAGGTTAGCTTCGTCCTTCTGCATGAAGTGATGCACTGTGTCCTTCATCACTGCACCAGGGGTCTCAGTCTTCATTATGAGCTTTACAACATCGCCTGCGACATCGTTGTCAATTCTCTCATCATGGAAATCCTCCACACAGATTCACTCTGTGTGGAGGATGAACAGGTGATGCATCTGGCACCCGACGAGAAAGAGGGCAGAGAATACTCTGCGGAGCAGGTTTACGAAATGCTCATCCGTTCTTCGGAAGAACAACTGGTGAACCTCTACGGGGGAGGCTTTCGTGATCTGCATGACCAGTGGGCAAATATTGACGCTGCTCAAGCTGACGATGCATGGGAGCAGCATATCCGCAGTGCAGCAAAGGCCGCAGGAACCGGATCCGGGATTCCCCATGGTATGAGGCGCTATCTAAAGGAAGTCGAGAATACGCCCACAATGAACTGGAAGCAAATCCTGCATGACTTCATTCGGCACGACAAAAGTGACTTCATCTATGAGTACCCTGATCATCGCTTTCAAGGGGATATCATCATACCGTCGTTCCAAGAAAACATGTATGGCAACAGCGTGGAGAAGCTTTGGTTCTTTATCGACACCAGCGCTTCGATCTCAGACGAAGCACTATCGGCGGCCTTTCTCCAGATAAAACAGGCAATGGAACAGATGGATTCCTTTTCAGGGGAATTGGCTTTCTTTGATTCAGAAGTATCTCCTTTTTTTCCCATCAACTCAGTAAATGACTTAAACAGTATCGTTCCTGTCGGTGGTGGGGGGACTAGTTTTCTCATAATCTTCAAGAAGCTATTAGAAGTGAATCATGATCATCTTCCTGCTGCAATTGTAATTATCACAGATGGATATGCAGTGTTTCCGAATGAAAATGCTGCAATGGGAATTCCTGTTTTGTGGGTAGTAACAAATGAAGATGTTATTCCGCCTTGGGGAACAACTGTTAACATATGTATATAATAAACAAGCGTGCCTCTATACCCTTTATGCATCAAGCCTTGCTTTTTGTCTGGTGAATTCCTACCCTTGTTAGCGCCGGGAGATTTTAACCATTGGCGATTTTCGCCCGGCGCTAACACCCTATAGCAATATTCGTCATTATGTGTTATAGTGTCACTAGAAGTGTTTGCTACTTGGGCATTCGTTGTTTAGATTATATGCGGGAGTGTCGGGACATCATCGTCAGTTTCAAACGACATGACAAGTTCGTCGATATCACCAGCTTTCGCCCACTTGTTCATTCCTTTCTTCCAGACCAAGGTATCCGGTGTCAGGTTTTCTTGGCTGGTCTAATATGCTAGAACAGTGGTCCTACAGAATTACCGCCAACAGCGACGTGATAGGCGAACGTCAGAATTGGAGGGGCGCATCGTCTTTGCTAGACTTCGTGACTTTTGCACCGATGCCGCTTACAAATCCAGTTGCACCTTTGGAGATATCAGAAACACCCTTGGAAATGTTGGACGCAAAGTTAGGTTTACTATCTGCGGCAGACAGATATCCGTTGCCTTTAAAGATACCCTTTACGAATCCTATCTGGGCTTTCTTATGTTTGACATACTTGTATTCTTTTACGTCAACAGCGGCAGTGGCTATGTCTGTAGCGAGCTCAGCAACCTTGGCGGCAGCACCAGTCGCGACATCAACGGTTTAGTTAGCCGTGTCAGTAACAGTAACAAATCCCCGTATTTTCGAGGCAACACCCAGATTTACATCCACATCAGATTATTTAAGCGGGAATTTATGCCTTCTTTTCAATCTGCTTGAACTTTACAATTTTCTTCATTTTCCTTTTGGCTTTATATTTGCATACTCAAAGGCTCGTGTTTTTTGTCCACCATCCCGCGTCCGGCGCGTCGATGACCTTTATAAATAGGTCTTCAACAGTGTCGGTTCGATCTCCTTCCATCTGCATCCGTTATCTTGCCTCGTACAGTGCACGGATCAGAAGCCTCTGTTCATAACGGTCGAGCAGAATGCGTCTTGCGCCTGCCACGGAAATTGCCCCCTTCCTGATTCCTTGACTGTATCGTATCAGAGAAAATGCGATTTGATGAACATGCAGGCATTCAGCATAGCAAAATGCTCAGCTTCCTTCTTCTCAGTCTTATTACGGTTTGGAAACCGGATCGCAAGAGGTCGGAAAATCCGGCCTCTGAAAGCGCTTGACGTAGATGCGCGCAGGCTTGCCCTGCCCCTGCCGCCTGCGCTCGATGAGACTGGCCTGTTCCAGCTCGGCGAAGAGCTTGCAGGCCTTCTCCATGCCGCAGCGCACGGCCTCCTGCGCGCCAGAGGCGGTTTAGTAGAGATAGACCCGTCCGAGCCTGTCAAGCTAGCCGTTTCGCTCGGAGAGACCCATACGGTCGAGCAGCAGCCTGTAGAGCAGCTTCGTGTCGGTAGATACGGCACGAAGGTGATGAGCGCCTTGGGGATGCGGTAGAAGATGAACGCGCATGCGTCTGCGGTGGTGAAATACGGACTTGTGGAATCATCTCCCTTTGGACGCAAAAAGCCGCGGGATCTCTCCGACGGCCTCATGCGTAAAATATTGACTTGCAATCATAACCACCAGTGAACTGGTGGTTTGCTCAGGCCCTATAAGGGTCATTACTTGCTAACCCCCAAGGGGGGCGCTGAACAATATCATTGCATCGATAGCGCTGCAACCTGTAAACAGGTCATATTCTTCTATCTTGCATAGTGCAGGACTGTGGTGCAATATTTGCTCCATATAAAGCCTTCTTGTAATCTGTTGATGTTTCGGCAAAACATCAGCTCAAAAACTTGGAGGCTTTATTATCCGCCAAGGCTTTTTTATCCACCCCTAGTAGAACCAGGGAGTTAGTCAAGCTAAAAACGCCAAATATTTCAACTGCTTGCAATTTGTAAGCAGTTGATTTGTGTCATCGCCTGCATCCTTTTTGGTAAACGGCTCAAACCGTTCGATTTTTTCTTGCAATTCACTTCCCTTGGATTTCAATGTCGCTTCAATAATATGGATAACGACCGCTGTTTTATGATCCGGCGGTCCCGATTCTGTTTTGGCTTACTACCTCGCAGCGTCAACTATGAGCAAATACGCAAACCCGATTCTGCTGATCCTCGATGAGTGGTTAGGAACCCTGCTTGGGCTCCTGACCTTGCCTTTTCCTATGTCCGATTTTGTTACAGACCCGGAATATAGATCATGAGCGTATCTGTTTGAGTTCTCCAAAGTACTTGCCAGAACTTACAGTTTCTTTTCGAGGAAAAGCGATTTCTCGGCCGCAGCCTCCGCCTCTTCCCGACCGTGTACCAAATTGGTCAGCTCATAGGCCAAGATTTCTTTTGCGCGGTTCAGTTGCTCACCCTGCCAATCGGCCATATCTTCGATCTGATCCATAGGGAGGAAGGTCAACAGACGGATGCATTTCATAACGTCCGCATCGTTAACATGCCGCCAATACTGATAGAAGTCCAGAGGACTGGTCTTGTTTGGATCCAGCCATACAGCGTTTCCGGCAGTTTTTCCCATTTTTCGACCTTCATAGTCCGTCAGCAAGGTGATGGTCATCGCATGGGTCTCGGCGTTCATCTTTTTGCGAATCAGTTCACGACCGCCAAGCATATTGCTCCATTGGTCATCACCGCCGAACTGCATATTACATCCGTAGTTTTTGTATAGATAATAGAAGTCATAGCTCTGCATGATCATGTAATTGAACTCAAAAAAGCTCAATCCCTGCTCCATTCTCTGCTTGTAGCATTCCGCGCGGAGCATGTTGTTCACCGAGAAACAGGAACCAATATCACGTATCAGATCAACATAGTTCAAATCCATAAGCCAATCCGCATTGTTGACCATGATGGCTTTGTCCTCGCCAAACTCGATAAACCGCTCCATCTGGCGCTTGAAGCACGCGGCGTTATGGTTGATCGTTTCGCGAGTAAGCATTTTTCTCATGTCGGAGCGGCCGGAAGGGTCGCCGATCATCGTAGTGCCGCCGCCAATCAACGCGATCGGCTTATTACCCGCCATTTGCAGACGCTTCATGAGCGTAAGCGTCATAAAGTGGCCGGCGGTCAGACTGTCCGCGGTACAGTCATACCCAATATAAAAGATAGCTTTGCCGCTATTAACAACATCGCGCACCAGATTTTCGTTGGTGACCTGGGCTACCAGGCCTCTGGCAACCAATTCCTCATAAATGCCCATATTACCTTGTCCTCACTTCTGAATAGTTTGAGTCAACAAAATCATTGCTTGCTTTAACAGCCGGATGCAGCAGCTACGCAAAATCGGGGGATTTGCAGTCGAAAGAGCCGGGAGGATAAAACTTGACGAAGCTGCCTCGACGTAGTATATTTATTATTAAAGTTTATCATTTGTTGCAAAGTATGTCAAGTTCTTATCCGCGTTGAGCATGGGAAAATATTGTCCGCGTTGAGCATGGAAATTGCAGACTGGGAATGCTTGATTGGTATGTGCTGAAGCTAGAAAGCAAGAGAGTGGAAAAGAACGGACGGAAGTGTAAAAGCTCCCTGCAGTATTTGCCGGCAAATTGTAGAGAAAATCGGACTCCGCTCTTTCAGGCGGAACCGTACCACCGCATTTGCGCAGATACTCAAATTACAATATCCGATGACAGGAAAGAGAAAGGGACTATGAAAAGAGTGTTGGCAGTCGCGGCTGGACAGGACAGTTCCCGTAAGGGAGAGAGCTTAATCCGGAAAAAACTGAAATATTTGAATTTTGGCTTGCTCGGGTTGGTAACCATGATCGATCAATATAGTGATCGATCGGCTGTTATGTTTCAGGCGGATGACCTTACCGTTGAACAACTCATCTCCGAGATCGAGGGAGCAGGCTTTGACCTTTCACGGGATTTTGAATGCGTTTTGCTGTCGATCCCCAGTTATCACTCCATTTCCTGGTGTGAGAGATTCTGCACACACATCAAGAAATGCTATGGGTTGAAGATCATCGTCGGAGGAAGATGGGTTGTCGATCAGCATTCCCGGTGGGTGCTCGAAAAGCTGCGATACGCCGATGCCGTCAGCGAGGGCTTTGGGGAGCGGTTCATGGCGGAATACTTTGACTTTTCGGGAGATAAGAACGCATTCTGCGGTGAAAAGAACTGCTTTCAATTTGTGGACTATACACTGCTGCATCATTACCGGGACTATCATCCCAATATTGAGATCTCCAGAGGGTGTGGTTGCGGATGCCATTTTTGCGCTGATAAAAACAATCGCAGACTGCCCAATAAGCCCGCTACGACGGTGATGAAAGAACTGGAACGGTTGGATCAGGTTTACGGCAGGTACACCGCCTATCTGACAGCACCGCATTTTTCGTTTGATCCAGAATGGCTCGGGGCGTTTTATAAGTTAATGGCAAAACGGCCCGAACCGGTTTTGTGGAGATGCACGTCTCGGGTGGAGAGCGTTCCTTTGGATAAACTGGCTCTGTTGAGGGATTCCGGCTTGAAGATCATTGACGTTGGTCTCGAGAGTGCCAGTGTTACCCAGTTGGCACGGATGCACAAAACCTCAAACCCACAGAAATATTTGGAGCAAGCCTCCAAGCTGCTGAACGCGTGCTGGGAAAATAAGATTTGGGTCAAGCTGAACATTCTTCTGTACGCGGGAGAGACCATGGAAACTGTCCGTGAAACGACGCAGTGGTTGCTCAGACACAAGGCGTGTATCAAAGACATTTCAGCGGGGAGCTTGGTCTATTACTACAACATGGACAATCTCCGCGAGCTGGAGCAGCTCGGCGCGTCAATTTCGGCAGACGATCATTTTGAGGACGACGGTTTTGCCATGATGAATCTCAGCCCGGAGATACCGAAAGAGAAGGCTGCAGAGTTGTGTCTGGAAATACCGCAGCTCATAGCGAGCCAGCGGGATTTCTATGACGTCAAGTCTTTTTCGTATTATCCGAGTTCCTATTCTTACGATGATTTTATGCGGGATGTGCGAATGTGTTCTCCGCGGGAACTGCCGTTTTATGTGGAAGAATAAACGCTTATGATGGATTGGGAAGAAAGAATTCAAGCATCCTGCAGGCACCTGTCAGATGCCTACAAGATTGATCATCCCGAGCTTATTGACGTGAAGGGGCGTTTTTGCCGGCTCGATATTGACGGGAAGACTTTTGTTGCAAAAAGATCAGAACCGGCGCAGGCACAGGCGGAACGCAATCATGCCATGCAGGCGCAGGCGAGGCTGGACGGCTGCATCGTGGATGGCCTTTCGGTGTGGGTGGTCGTTCCGGAAGTGGTTTGCTGCACGGACGCGTCCTATCTGATCACACCCTATCTGGGAAAAACGCTGCAGAGCATTCGCTATTTGCAGACGGAGCCGCTAATTACCGCGGATACGCTCCAGGCCCTTTTGCGGCTGTTCCAGGAACGCGGGATCCGCTACCGGGGATTTCTTCCTCGCAATACGATATTACGGGAGAGGAGCCTCTGCCTGATCGATTGGGAGGATGTCGCCTTTTACGATTGGACGGAGCAAGTGCCCGGAAGTGTGGCGGCAGAAACCAATTTCATATTGAATTGGATGTACATATTTGAAGCACAGACGCTCAGAACCATGTTCCGCAGCGTCTATCCGTTCTTTTCCGAGCAAAATAAACCGCTGAATCGGTACGAAACCAGCCTGTGCTGCCTGTGCGGGCAAGCAACGGACTCAGCCTCGGATGCCCGGCAATTTATCGAAACGGTGGTTTTGGCGGCGGAAGCTCCTTTGAAAAACGCGCCGAGCGTCTCAATCCTGCCGACTGATTGCGCTAGCGTGATCGCGGATATATTTTCCGCGTGTATAGATGCGTTCTTTGATCTTCTCAGTGCAAATCTGCGACGCGAGGAGGAAGTTGGCTTCGGCCGGTGGCTGGATTTTCTCGGAGCTTATATCAGGGCGAATCCCAATCAAGAACCGCAGACCCGTAGCCAGATTTTCAGCATACTGCTGTTGATGTATCTCGCGCCGGACAGGCAGATCGATCGACTGAGGGGAAGCGATGCCTCCGCTGCCCTCTGCAAGCTGCAGCAACTTGAACAGGCGACGCTGTTGAAAGCCTATCTGGGCGCAGATGTCCAAAACCTAAAACAGGATCTTTGGCCGATGCTCAGGCGTGTCACAGGAAATCCAAATATAGAAACGGTTGAATCCGCGCAAATGTTGGTGGCAGAAATCATCTCCCTTTCAGAGGCCAGAAACTACCCGGGAAAGCTGGTGTGGGAAAATGCGTTCTACCGGTTCCTCAGAAGCGGCAGAACGGCGACGGTTCCCGGAAGCTATGTCCTTTTGCGAAAGCAGCCCTGCAAGGGGATCTCCGACCTAGAAACGAAATGCTATGCGGATTCGATCCGGATGACAAGGCGTTTCCTGAAGGAGCATGATGTACCGATTACCGGGATCTATACCCACACGACCCGCGAAGGAAAAATCGCCACGTTGATCCTCCCGTACCATCTGGCGGCGCTGAAAGCGCTCAACATCCCGCCAGATGAATACCAGCCATATACGGAACGCTATTTGGGCTATTATGACACAATGGATCAGGCGGAACAGCTGTGCGAGACGTTTGATCATGCGTTCGGAATCTTTGCGGCCGACGATAAAGGAGGCGATCACGCGTGAGAGCAGAGGAAGTGTTTCAGCTGAACCAGCTGCCGGAAGCCCCAGCAGGAAAGCGTTTTTTCGTCTGTATCGGTGGCAGCAAAAACTACCGCTGCTTTCTGGCGGACAATAGCCTTTCTCGAGCTGATTTTATGAATCGCTACGCGGATGAGATCCCCTTTTTCCTGCGCGCCCTTTATGAAGACGAGTATATTCAGGTTAGATTGGATTCCACCTATGCCGTTCCAGGATTCTGCATCATTTCTCCCCGGGGGAATTACCGCACGGTAGCCGATTTGCCCCGACGGGTGTACGGGGACTGCATCCGAATGGCGGTCACCCTGACAGAGTTTCTGTATGGAATGCCCGACGTGGCGTATGTATATTTTTATTATGACGAACATTATAAAAAGCCGGCCTCTGCACACTTCTGGGTTTTGCCGGTATATTCTTCTCATCTGAAGAACGGGGAGGTCCCGAGCATAGAGGATATGTCCGTATGGCGTTACATGGAGTCCTTTCGCTATCAGACAGAAGCTGGGCGCATTCAGGAATGCTACATCAAAATACGAGAGGAACTGGCACAATATGGCGTATGAAGATTATTTTTTTCGCCCGGATTTTCAAAATACAGCGCTGTTCCGTGAGATGCTGCAGTATCTGGTGGCATCCATACAGAACATGGCGCGCGAAGAGCGTGCAACGATCCCGGGCTGTGAACTGTCCTATGAGTCTTTTCTGAAAGATGGCCGAATCCCCCGGAAGGGAAAACCGTGGCAGACGGTGTTTGACGCTTTTTTGCAGTTGTTCCAAAGGGCGGTGGTCTGGCAATCTCCTCATGCAATGATCAACATTACGCCTCCGCCAAACATTCCTTCTGTTCTGGGCGCTTCCTTTTCTGCGCTGTTTAACCCCAATTTCGGAACGGACGAGTCCGCTGGCCTGCTGGCTGCAACAGAAATGTACGTCATACGGAATCTGGCAGATCTGGCGGGTTGGGAGCCGTTGGAAGCGGGCGGTATTTTCACCTTCGGGGGAAAGGGAACCGTGCTGTACGCCTGCAAAACGGGATTGCGAAAAGCATTTCCGGATAGTGACGAGACCGGCATCAGTGCAGGGGAATGCCTGGTGTTTACGAACAGCAAAGCGCATCCCTGTCACCGGGAAGCGTCCGCGTGGCTGGGAATCGGGAAACGTCAGGTGGTGACATTGCCCGTCACCCGCGGGGGGACGGTATGCCTGCGGGAATTTGAGCGACAACTAGACAAAGCCCTTGCCGAGCATAAGAAGGTCGCATGCATTTTCCTAAACGGGGGAACTACCAACGAAGGGTACATCGATCCCATTCGTCAGGTAGTTGAGATCAGGAACCGGCTCACGGAGAAATACCGGTTGGACTATTACCCGCATATTCATGTGGATGCTGTAATCGGCTGGGTGTGGCTCCTTTTCAAGGATTATGATTACGAGATAAACCCCTTGCACATGACGGATGCCGAAAAAAACCGGATCCGGGATATCTGCCGGAAAAGCGCAGAGATCATTTTTGCGGATTCTTTCGGTGCGGATTTTCACAAGACCGGTTTTTGCCCGTATGTTTCCAGCGTATATATGGTGAAAAAAAGCGCTTGGCTTGTGCCGAAACGAGGCTTCGCGGGTCTGAGCCACGGGGAATACGCGCCCTTTGAGTACTCTCTGGAACTCAGCAGAAGCGCTAACGGGCCGGTTGCGGCTTATCTTGCCATGGAGCTTCTCGGCGTGGAGGGCCTTCAAAAGCTGATCTATCAGGTGTTTCATGCGGGCGAATGTATTCGCGAAGCCATTGCGGCGGACAGAGGCTTTATCCTTCTGAATCCGGATACATACGGCTTTCCCACGCTGTTTCTGGCGATCCCGCCACATCTTCTTTGCGAACGACCGGAGGATATCCTGTCAAATGTTGAAAACTATCCAGCGCTGGAAGACTATAATCATCAGTTTTATATGTATCTGGAGCAAAGCTATGAGCAGGGCCGACTGAATACCAGGATCACGTTTTCAAAAAGCTACCGGCCGTACGGTTCGTCACAGAAGCTTGGCGCACTGAAAAGCTTTCCTATGTCACCCATTGCCGATGATCAACAGTGGAAGGAATGTATTCGGGAGATTATATCACAAAAAGAGCCATTCGACAGAAGCGGCGTCCGGTATACGGATGACAGAAGGCGTGCGGAGGATTTGGTATGGAGATCTTGACGCTGCCTGAGGCCCGGCGCATGTTGCTCGCATTTCCCTCAAATGACAGCCATCATACTGTGCAGCACAGTCTGGACACTCTGCGGATTGGCCGTCAGATTGCGGGAATGCGTCTGACACAGGCTTTGGCGTGCGCACTGGTTCTGCATGACATTGGTTACTTTATCGAGGATGATGCGGCATACCCCTCTGGGCACAGTATACGAGCGCGCCGTTATCTGGAAAAGCAGGGGATCCAGCAACCGGAAATTTTGCTTCCCATCACATGTCATGAAGCCGATGATAAACTGGAAATGATTTGCCGAGCAGATATCCTGTTCCCGACTCAAGACGAAAAGCGCGGACAGGAGATCCTCTGGAACTGCATGCTACTCTGCGAGGCGGACATTATTTCCCACATGCAGGAGCTCCTCACAGAGCCTCTATCTGAAAATGAAAACTACAGCGTATGCTTTTTGCGCTACCTGGAATTGGGACTTCTGCCTGCCTCGGTCGAGGTGATATTCCCCTGTGACAGGATCTTATACCTTTTGTGCGGGTTTGCCCTGATCCGGCTTCGGGAGAGCTTCTGTTACTTACGGGAAACAAAGCTGGTGCAGCAACTGATCCTGCGCCTTCCGGAGGGATGCCGCTCGAGTGTTTCCAAAATCATCCACGAGAAATATACGCTGTAACAGGAGATGGCACAATGAGCGAATGCTATGTCTGTGATCTGCCCGATCCTGTGCAATCAGAGGATCAGGCGGTGCTCGCCCTGCTGAAAAAAGTGGAACAACTGCAGAAAACGTTTGATATTTCCCTCCGAGGAAGCCTTGCCTATTATGGTATTTTGGGCTTTTCCGGAAGACGCTGCCATGATATCGATTTCGCCGCATATGACCCCGCGGAGGCGGCAAAGGAATTGGGCTTGTCTGTTGATATCCGGAGAAATGACTGCGTGGAAGGGCATATCGGGTATTTGCTCGCGGGCAACAGGAAGAGGCTTGCAGTGGAGATACTGCGCTTCCCGCGTGATATTGATACGCTCACCGTGATCTTTCCCCTTGATACGGAGAACACCACGTTGCCCGACGTTCGGATCCGGTGTACTTCTCTCGAACAGATACTGACGGAAAAGCTGTTTTCGCTTGCGTATGCACTCAGAGAAGCGCCGGCCAATCGGAACTGCGTTGAAAAACATCTGCTGGATCTGTCGTATCTCTCAGGCCGGTTGGCTGAAAACAGGCTTTTTTCCTCCCAATCTATTTTTTATCAAGATTTGCGCGACTATTTATCGATAGAACGTGATCGTGAAGACCGCTTTTCATCTGTCGGGCAGATGCTCTCCGCGCTGAGCCTTTTGACCGGAGAGACGTTTGGTGCGGATCTGAAACGCACCGCAGATTTACTTTCAGACTTGCTGGCTCGACTGCGTATCTTTGCGAAGCCGTCAGGATCATTGTGTGAAACTTACAAGGAGCCTGTGATATGAAGAAAAGGTGGTTTATTCGGTCCGCATACATGAAGGAAATGTTCTCTTGTCATGCCCATTGATTGCCCTTGAACTATAGATCTTTCGCATGTACCCATAGATCCATACTTTCAGAAGAATCCTCGGCGGATATTCGTTTCTCTCGTCCTGAGAGTAGGAGCGCTCAATCTGTCCTTTATCCATCCTTTCCACTACGGCGTTTACCAATCTCACCTGATCATCTGCTACTATGAATATTTTGGTTTCCATCGGTAGTTTTAGTTGACGTTCTGACTCATACAGACTATAATCTACTAGCATTTGATTTTGTTTTACACATCATATTATATGCTGACAGCCGTCCCTCTTTCAAGGGACGGCTGCCATTATTCGTGTGTTTTTTCACGGACTACCTTTTAATACTAACACTATCCCCTAATAAAAACTGCAACATCTTTCCGGCAGAATTTGTGCCATACTGCGTTCCCTTTCTCGACCATATATAACCATTATGATCTTCGGAAGGCACCTTGTCTGGCGCAAATTCTGCTCGGAAATCTCATTGCACTTTCTGTCAGGGAATAGTATAAGACCGCCTAAAAGCGTGTTCTCTGACGAATAGTTCCACTGGTCTCGGAGATGCTTGACATTGTTGAGTCCATCTTCGACCAAGACTTTTTCATATAGTGCGGAATTGTCTATCATGTCAGGCGGCCTCATCGCAGAATTCTCTAATCTCAGGGGGATCATCACGTCGAGTGACGTTGAGTCCGTTCTCGGACGCGATCTCGTATCCGTTATCTATCAGCTTGTTTCCGAGATAGATAACCGTCCCTCCCAAGGCAGCAATCTCGAAGCAGATGGTAACCACTGCGTGCCATTCTGTCAAGGTGATGGTCAGGAAAACCGGATTGGCGTGTTTCATATGGATGTCCTCCTGTAGTTTAGATTTGCCTCGAAATTTCGAATTTTTATTAAATACACCGAGGACTCTGGCTTGTCAAGGGATGATTTCAAAAAGTTTAAAAAATAGCGGAGGCACGTTTCCATACCTCCGTGTAAATCTGACAGCCTTATTCCAAGATCGCTGTGCCGTCTGTAATAATAAACAAGACTGTTCCGTCCCGGCAAACTTCAACATAATCCACCACCGTTAGCCATAGCCGATCGTCATACTCGGCAAGGAATTCTTCTCGCTCACGGAGAGCGGCAAGGAGCCTGCTGATGGCGCTTGCCTTGGATTGCTTCTCTTTTCCGAGAGCAGCAAGTTCGGTGTAGCGCGCCTTGGCAGTTTCGTATCTGTCGACATACCCGTTGTATCGGGCGGTATACTCACCCTGATCCTAGGCTGTGGTTGAATTCTCATCAATGCATTTCTTCGTAAGGCCGGAGACGACTTCCATCTCCCGGAGTAGTTCATGCATCTTCGCTTCTATCACCGTGGTATCTGTTAAGGTCAGCATGGCGGCTTCGCAGGCTGCAATGAACGGTTCCTTATTCACAATCAAAGTGTTGAATGCAACGAGGAACCTCATTTTTATATCTTCTTCCTGTAAGGCAGGTGCCTTGTAGCGAGGGCTGTACTTCCCGTTGCACTGCCAGACTCTGCTCTTATACGAATCCGTAGAGTGCCAGTCTTTCTCCCCGTACCAGCAACCGCAGTCTCCGCATTTGATCTTGGCGCTGAGGACGCTTTTGCCGCTGTATGACCGGCCTATGGCTTTCCGCCGAGCCAGTTCGTCCTGCACAGCTTCCCATTCGACGGGGTCGATGATTGGCTCATGGCTTTTTCCACATAGTAACCATGGTTTTTCCCTCCCATAATTAGAATTCTTTATCCCCGCAGTTTCTTATTTGTGTGACAAGACTATCCATCGTGTTTTCAAAATGCTTTTTAATATCACATTCCCATATGGTGAAAACTCTCCATCCTGCATCGGTAAGCTCTTTCTGGTGAAGGAAATCATTCTGGATATTCCTTTCAAACTTTTCCTGCCAGAACTCTACCCTGCTCTTAGGCATATATGCCTCTTTGCATCCCGGATGTCTGTGCCAGAAGCACCCGTGCACAAAGACAACAGCATGGTACTTTGGCATAACAATGTCCGGTTTTCCGGGAAGTGACTTGACATTCTTACGGTATCGAAACCCTTGGCTGAACAGGTATTTTCGAACTTGAACCTCTATTGAGGTGTCTTTCCCCTTAATGTGGGACATATTCCAGCTACGCTTTTCAGAAGATAAACTGTCAGCCATCGTCACTACCCCTCTGCCTGCATTCAAGTCAAACTTCCTCAAACACCTTCGAGAATATCAGTTTCGTAAAAATATCCTCAATCTGCTTGGCTATCTGTTTTGATTCCACCAAGGTTCCGATCTCAATATTGCCCTGCTGACCGTGATAGGACAGGTTTGCTGATGTTATAAGAGTCTGCTTCTGATCCACCGATATGACTTTTGCATGCAACGCAGCCATCTTATCTTCATTCTGCCGATAGTTGTACACCTTGAGAAAACGCCCTTTATAGCGTAGCACCTTCTCAAACTCCGGCTGTTTGTCAATGTCGTTGGCAAAGAACTTTACGAAAACCCCACGCTGGCTCTTTTGAATTATGGTATCGACCAGTTCAGAGAAATATGAAGAAAGGGAATATCCTGTTATCATAATATTTCTCTCTGCGCCGCTAATCATTGACTGGACAACGTTCATAGTTGTCCTGGCATATATTGAAAACGAGGACGGAGCTGTAACCACGAGGGACACCTTGTCTGCATCTTGCATTTTCACAGCATCAGCTATGATAACCGCAAGATCAAAGCATTGTGGATTTGATAATTCAGGGAAGCCCCTTTTGATCATTGGAACGGCATTGGAGGTTCCGTTTGCTATATCGCTCTTGACAGTATTCAAGAGTATTTCTCTGTTTAGATTTCTACCTGGCATAGATCGCTCACCAAATCCCTAAAATACGAACACGGCTCACGCCCCGGAATTGGGACTACCAGTCCACGGTCAAGCATCCTGTTTCCATTCTCGCATGCGGTCTCGGATATCATGCAGCAGGAATGGCACGCTGCACCGTTAGAATTCTTTCCGGCAGGAAGGTTGCTCATGCATTCCGGATCGTTGGTGCAGACAAGGGCTTCTTGAAATGCATCTCTCATAAGGCTTGTCATCTGTTCGATGTTACCTAGCTCCACCAACCCGCCAAGAGAACCTTCCTTGTCGGAACTGCCTGTATAAAGCAAGATTCCAGACATCGTATCGCCAAAGTAGATTCTTTCCCGGATAGCTGAGGAAGAATAACCGGAAGACATGGACATCTGCTTTATCATAAGGTGGGCGAATGTATGCATGAGAACATATATTGCATTTCGCTGAACAGTTATCGTCCATCCCTTGTTTTCGCAGAACTCACGATATGAGTCGGCATACTTCTGTGAGATTGTCTTTACCATTTCTGTATTCAACCATTGAGCCAGGGTTTCCTTGTTGAATTCGATAAAGATGCCCTCGCCGTTTACTTCTGCTGCAGGGAGCCACCGCTCGTTTTTTCCCTTGCTGAGTTTCACGACATTCGGCTGTTCGTCAGCATCCGGATCAGGCGCATCTACCCTAGTAAAACCAAGAAGAACCCTGACCTCTCTGAGCCTTGTTATACGGATAATCCTGCTGAAGTATTTCTTCAGATATCCCGGCAAGGCGTCTTCCTCAGCTTTGAAGTGCTTCTTGTTCGATTCAAACAGCGGATCATCAAAATGCGTGATGGCGTTATATTCCATCTGCTTGATTTCCGTGTATTCTTTGATGTTATCCATACGGCGTTTGAGAGCCGCGTCAAAATCAGATTTCGAATACGCAGAAAAATACATTTCGTAAATTTTGGTTATTCCATCATCGCCCATCAGCTGTTTTGCCAGTTCAATATCCCGGAGATGCTCGTCGATCAGGTTATACAGTGGATTGATCCAAGGCGGTATGGAAATGGCGCTTCTGCTAACTGCAAAGTATACATTTGATGCACCGCGTTGTGATGGTATAACATGCTTAGAGCATTTCTGGTTCTTCACATTTGGCCGGAAAGGATGGTGGCCTGAACATGCAACACCGTCAAAGTTGTCTCGCTGTGTAGCTCCACTCATGCTTCTTTTATCTCCGCACGAACACTCAACCCACATATCAGCCAGTGTTGACGTATTTCCGGTTGAATACATTTTGAGCTGTCCATTGCAGTTTTTATCGCCCCTGTGTACCCACCATTTCCAGGGGAAATCGGACATATGCCCGTCCTCGCATATCGTAATAAAACGCGAGGGGTATGCGGAGTGGTGGCACTCCGGGCAAGTGACTCCGTACTTGAGATACCTGTCCAAGTCAAAATTCTTCCGTGCGTCAAACAGCCTGCCGCACTTCAAATTAGAGCAGACATGCCAGTACGGGAATGTTACAACCGGCACATCCCCTGAAAAGCTCGTGCGCGGCATGTAAAAGCAGTCTACGCCCAGGTAAGAGGCAAGTCTGCCATCAATGATCTTCTGGCCTTTCTGTTTCCAGTAAGAGATATCCAGAATCGTCACTGAATCCTTCACCGCATCGACTACAGAACCAGGACCGAAGGTGGTAATAATCTGATTGGGACGCAACTCGCCCAGTTTGTTATTGTCAAAAGCCATCTTATTCCTCCGTGTAGTAGAACATATTTGCAGAGCTTTCAACCTCGCGCATGGATTGCAGGGTTGCCTTCTCATCATTCTCATGCGGCTTGTCATACGGATTCATCAGCCGGTTATACCGCTCAGTCCCGACAACATAGTATCGAAGAGGCTTTGCTTGAACGGCCCGAAGTTTCCACCAGTCAATAAACTGGTCGATTTCCATTTCCGCATCGGCTCTTGCGGCTGGCTTGATTATGTTCAGCCGGTCAATAATAAGCTTCTTGACGGAATCTATCTGTTCCTTCGTCAAACTACCAATCGCTGCGGCATCAGGATTGTTCGCCATCTGAGGATAGTTCAGACGTATGGCTGAGATGATCAGCGCATGCAGAACCCGATCCCTTGCTCTTGCAGAAAACGGCGTTGCAGTTGTTCCTTCAACGAAACGGTAAAGCTGCGAATGATACCCGGTGAAGTTCTCATAATGCGACAAGTCACGCGGGCGGTACGCATTGTAGAGCGTCACGACCAGACCAGGGTAGGCGCGACCAATACGGCTCGTCGCCTGAATGTATTCCGAGTTTTGTTTCGGCTGACCGGTAACTACCATAAGCCCCAGACGGTCAACATCCATACCGACTGCAATCATATTTGTCGCAATAGCTGTATCCAGACAGTCCCGTGATTCAAAGGTGGTTTCAAGCTGGCTCAACTTTTCGGGTATCTTATATGACGACATACGGGATGTAATTTCCACGTTATGATTCAGATACCGCTGCTTGTCCAGACCATACTTGTTTTTGATCCGGTAAATTCTCTTGGGGATATCGTCCTGGAGCAGCCGAACGGCACCGCCCAGCTCACGAATACTGTTAAAATAACCGACCAGAGAATAATATGGATCGATAGCATCCCGGTACTCTTCCTGCTGTGACAGCGTATAGGCCGTTTGAAGAATGATGGCATATATCCACAGCAAAGCGTTCTTCATGGATTGGCCGGGAGCACAGACACCAACATACTTTCTGAACGCATCGTCGGTAACTGGAATCTCCTTGATAAAGAAGCTGTCTCCAATTTCAAATCCATTCGGAGGGAACTGCGTGGTATTCTGACGCGCGTACAGGCATCTCGTCTGCGCTTCAGCATTTTTGATCGTTGCGGTTGAGACCACATACTTCGGCCTGATACCTTCATGGACGCACATGTCTTCGATGATAGTTTCGTAGGCACCATAAACCGTTCCAAGAGGTCCTGTAATCAGATGAAGCTCATCCTGAATGATTAGTTCCGGAGGAAGGAAAGGCTTGATCTGTGTAAGAGTTGATGCGGGAAGCGAGCCGGTTCGGTTATGCCGCTTGTGTTCCGATCCGATAGCGACGTACCCGTCACGGCTGCATTTCCGGTCAACCCTGCCGAACAGAGCGTTTGTATTTACATCCCAAGGCAGGCGCGCAAACTTATCAACCGTCGACAGAATAATTGTCGGGCATGTTCCGTATATCTCTTCATCAACAAGATGAACCGGAATCGGAATGCGGTCGCTTTTGTATCTGAAGAACATACAATCTTTGTCCGAGCAGTATATCTCGATGGTTTTTCTGTCTGTATCAATATTAAAATTTTCTTCCTTAAGCGGTTTTCCACAGAACGGGCAGGTAAGCAGTTGCTTGTACACATGGTTTCTTGCACTCCTCGCAGCCTGCGGCGCTTCGGGCTTTTCTATAAACTCATCAAACTTGTTCGGAGTAACGCCCCCTCCGACCCAGAAACCGATGCTGATTGGCTCCTTCCCAAAGCGGGGGTATGCCTGACGCCGGAGCATTTCAGCCGCTACCACCATCTTCGTAATGCGATCCCGCTGCTGGGTAGTAAGCAGGCGCAGCGTATAACGGAGCATAACGGTCACGCCGCCGTCCAGATTGTATGTGCCGCCTTCCGTCGCTCTCAGTCTTCTGTTGGCAATGACGAAAGCCATCAACCCCAGGTACGCTTCGGTTTTGCCTCCGCCGGTCGGAAAGTAAAGCAGGTCAACGATTTCCCGATCTTTATGTGCCGGATCTACGATGCCGGCGAGATTCATCAGAATGAACGCAATCTGAAAAGGTCGCCACCCAAAGTTGTTTTTTTCGTTTTTAGGATTGACGAACTCCTGGAAGTTGCATTCCACATCTTCTGTGCCGTGTTTTTTCGCGTAGTTTTTAATGCTGTTCTGAAGAAAGATGACTCTGTTCATAAAGCAGAACGCCTGGAAAGCAATATCATCCGTCTCGACAATATGTATCCCTTCACGGATACGGCTCAGTGCATCCTGGCAGCGGGCTATTACGGTATTCCCGATTTCTTCCTTGAAATTGGGGTTTTGCATTCTCTCATTATCACCGAGCGCTTTTCTGATCCAGTTCTCATAAGAGTCAGCAAGAGTATTTAGTTTGCCGATAGTTTCATCCTTCTTCGCTTTCGCCGACATACTGAAGGTTGAAAAATAGTATCTGTCGAAGCCGTCAAGCGCCGCACTGACTCCCGGAAACTCATATTCCGGGATGAACGCAGATTTAATGGATGTGGTTCGTCCATCAATTGGCGTATCCCATACGGCGGCACATCCACGTCCGCGTCCCAGAATAGGGCGCTGCTCGAAGTAGAATTCATCCGCTGCGAGGATTTCTCGACAGATGTGTTCCGCGATAAACACAGCCGATCCATCTTCCGCGTAGGCCTTCAATTCGACCTGGAACATGATGCCCTCGACATTGTTGGCAGGATTCTTCCTCTTGTTAATCACATAAGCAGTAACCAGAGAATAACCGCCTTTGAGATTAATCCTAGACACATGAACAAGAACATTGGAATCACAGACCAGCTGGTACTCCTTTGTGCGAGTGAACTCTCCGAAATTGACACGTACCGTTTCCTTCATCGGCTGGCGGGTGTAGATGGCTCTGCTGTGTTCCTTCTCATCTTTTCCCATATATTTTTCTGCTGACTTTACATAGTCGCCCCAGCAGACATCAAGACTGATACCCGGCAAATCAGTCTGAACGTAGAAACTGATTCCGATAGAGGATGGAAGCTGGAAATGGGTTGAGGATATCGGTTCATTGTCATCATCCTGCCCTGCGGTATAGTCTTCACCGTCCTCATAGGCCATATCAGCGTCGACTTCCTGCTCTCCCGCGCTGGAATAGTCCTCGTCATCGCTCTGCACATCGAGCATTCCGACAAGATAACCATAGCGCGGGTTTTCAGTCAGAACCTCTTCCTTTGCCCTCGGCCCGATCAGGTCAGTTCTGATTGCTTCTATAATCTTCTGTCTTATCTCCGCATACTTGAACCTGTCAGCCATTATGCGTCCTCCTTTACGGCATGGGCCGTACCGAGCGTATACTTGCAAGTATTTCCGGGATGGATATTATCATCAGAAATGAGTTTATACTCCCATTTCTTATGATCCGGGTCAGCTGTAGAGGCGAACCTGCACCATTTGATTCCCTCTCTGGCTTTCGAGACTACCTCTTCGGATGTAACTTCATTTAGCGCCTTTACTTCAACCATAAACTTGCCGGAAGTCGTCTCTACGAGGAAATCCGGGTTGTACTGCTGTCCGGCTTTCCAAAACAGGCCGAGCTGATTCAGCGGCGGTTTGATCCAGCGGATAACATCCGGGTCTTCCTCCAGAATGATGGAGAACAGTCTCTCGGTGTCACTGTCAAAAGCATTCGCCGGGTAATATGACTTTTTATACCCGGTAAACAGATACTTCCTGATATTGCTCTTGTCGGCAAAAGGCATGTTAAACCTGACTTTTCCGTCTTCTTTGACGTTCTTTACGAACTTCCGGAACAGGATAAGATCTTTCTGGATGATATGAACGTCTTGCGTTTTTCTATCCATATGCTCATAGACCTGTTTACGGATATCCGCTACGATCAGGGAGGCATAACGTCGGACAATCCGGCGCTTGTTTTCTTCGTCACCGGGAATCTGGGCGAGGTACTGTTCAACGACGTCAATAACGAAGTCCGCATCATCATAGGACAGCTCACTGATGGTATCGAGCAGCATACATGCCAGTGTATTCATGGCATCGTTGACTTCCAGAATCTGTGCATCCACGACAGAAAGAAGCTGCTGATTGATAGCGTCAAAACGCTCGATCTTTGCCATTGCTACTTCAAAATCAGCGATTGTGCGTTGAACTTCAAAATGGTTAAACTTTACCTCTGAAGTGGTCTGCACAAGAATCTTCGGAACGGAGATGGCCTTTGCCGAGTATTCCGTAACAGCCTTCACAAACGCCTCTTGAGACAAAGGCTGCTTTTCCGACTTTACGGGCTGTTGCGGCTGTGCCGGTGCAGCCGATGGTGTACCGTTTCCTGCTTCCTGAGATGCTTCCGGATACAGATCAAAGAACGTAATCTGCCCAGGCTCTTCACTCTTGCCTTTTTTCTGCGCGGCGACAAAATTCTTTACATACTCCTGGTAGATTTCAAGCTGCGTCTTCGGGTTGCTGATTTCTGCAAACGTTTTAACTCCGGATGATGTGATTGCAGAATCAAGCATAGAGAGCTGCCCATCGTCCACGCCAGCAGATACACCAACTGTCTCAGACGGCTCCACAGCAGTTTTGTCCAGATCGCGGTAATGGAAAATATCGCTGCTCTTGATTTCGTCCACAAGCTCCCTGTAGTGGTCATGGGCAACAATATCGAGCGAATCCAGGTCTTCATTACCCGTCTGCTCACCAAACGGCAGTCTCAGGCCACGGCCAATAGTCTGCATGGCCAGGATGTCGCTTTTCGCCGCATTGAGCGGGATGATTGTGAACAGGTTATTTACGTCCCAGCCTTCTTTCAGCTTGTAGACATGAAGAACGATCTCCACGGGATTGGAGGCACTCTCGATAGAGAGCAACAGACGGATGTTTTCTTCCGATTCTTCTCCGGTCTGCTTTGAATGAACCTCTATGACCTTGCCCTTGTACTTTCCGTTCTGGAAGGTATCGCTGTCGATCAACGCACGAATTTTCTTAGCGTGATCGGTGTCCTTGCAAGCAATCAGAACAATTGGCTTCACATAGTCCAGATCATTATCGCTGCAATACTCCCGCAGCACAGCCTTTCGATGCTCATGCAGGGTCAGACCGTCGCGGATTTTCATTTCCTCTATATCTTCCTGGCTGTATCCGGCTGTGTTGGAACGTCCGGTAACAACAGGAATTTTCAGATACCCTTCCGCAGCGCCTCTTGCGATGTCATAAGCATAAATGACGCTTGAAGTGTTCTTCGGCGTTGCCGTAAACTCCAGGCCGAGGATGGGCTTGAGATAATTGATGGCCTTCATCGAAGCGGGAGCATAGTAGCGGTGGGCCTCATCCATGCAGATGACAAGATCATCAAACTGTGCGAGAACATCGGCAAAGGATGCGCCAAGCGTCTCTTTGAATTTGTGAAAGTTGAACTGCGTGTCCGTCTTGCTGTTGAAGATCTTCCCGATGTTGAAAATGAAAATCTGGATTTCTGAAGTCCTTTCCACTTTCAGTGTCATCTGCTCATACTTCACGGGGTAGGTATCGTAGTTTTCGCCATCATAGACTTTCGGCCTGCCCATTTCCGCTTCCAGCCCTTTGAAGATATATTTCGGATGGTTGGGATTGGACTCCTTGCGCAGCTTGTCATAGATCGTGCTTCCGGGCGCCAGAATAAAGAAGTGCTTGTATCCCTTGGTTTTAAAGAGATAGTAGATGCAGGCACCCATCAGGCGCGTTTTTCCTATGCCGGTCGCCATGGCATAACAGAATGACGGAAAGTCAAAGCCGGACTTTATCGTGCGTTGCTTCTCGCAGTATTCGGTTGCGGCGGCCTCAACGACATCCTTGCTGTCCTTTCTGTAATCGCAGTGCGTGGAAATGGCGTCGAGGTAAGAGAGAGCTTCCTCCTGGGGAGTTCTCAGGCTCATCGCATATTTGATCTTGTTTACCATCTCAGACATTTACCGCACCTCGCTTTCAAAATCGCACTTCTCCAGGAGATCCTTTGGAATCTTCTTGACTTCGATGTTGTCCGGTAGAATCATGTCCGACTGCATCTTGGTTCCGTATATCAGCAGAGACTGTCCCTCTACAAGCCGCGCGGAAAGCGATTTTATGTATCCTGCGTTAATGAATTCCGTAGTGATGTGAATAAACCGTTTCTCTGAAGAATGGCCGTGGAACACATCCTGCGGCTTGTATCGGAACCCCTCAATCTTACAGATTGCCTCACAGATCATTTCAAAGGTGTAGGCCGGATTAATTTGGTAAACCGGCAGCTTGTCGTTCTTCACGAGAAGACTCGGTGCTAACTCATAGAAGTGGTATCCGCCACCACCTTTCCAGCTGTAATCCATTGTGATCCCGCCTGAATCCTCACCATCAACAACTCGATCAAGGCGCGCTTTACAATGCGAATACGCATGATCTCCCATCTCAATTCCTATCCAAGTTCTATTCATTTTATGCGCTACAGCTGCGCTTGTTCCAGAGCCCAAAAAGGAATCGAGAACGATATCTCCCTCGTCGGATGCCATATCGAAAACTCTCGAAACTAACGATTCTGGTTTTTTCCCATTAGGGAATTCAACATTTCCTTCTTTAGTCAAATTCTTTGTTCCAGAAACGTAATCCCAATAAGTGCCTTGAAGCGTTTTTTTATATAACGATCCATCAATTTCTTCTGAGACATCTCTTAGCCACGCAAGCAAGCGAAAGTTTTTTCCTTTATAAAACTGTTCATAAAGTTTTCCTTTGTTTCTTCCAGTTTTAGGAACATATTCTATTGAGTATAACTCGCTGTCCCTGCCTATCTCATTGACCTTATCCATTACTCTGGGACGAATCGAACTCTGAGGCATTTGGGATACAAAGAAACATTTTGCATATTTATTATATGCATCTCTTTCCGATATTCCATCTTCCTGCATCAGTTGATTTACTGATTTAATCTCAAATCCTACTCTTTTGTATATCTTGATTTCATCCCCGGTGCCATCAACCGTTGATCCAATATAGTTTTTTTCTCCTGGATTTACTAATGCACTACTATATTTCCAACTTATTCCTTCTTCTCGATACCTTTCTACAAGAGCGCCGATTTCTTCATAGTCATAGGCTCCTTTAAACATATCAAGGCGGTAATAATCCTTTGCGTATATTAGAATGTATTCGCAATTCTTTTTTATTCTTTTATCTTCTCCACCTCCTGACGCTCCTGCAATATTCTTCATATTTACCGATATCATGTTAACAAAGTTTACACGTCCAAAAATTTCATCACACAATACCTTCAGATAAGCTTGTTCTTCATCATCTATCTGAATCCAGATTGATCCTTCTTCTGCTAATAACTCTCGCAGTAAGACGAGCCTCTGCCTCATCAGATTTAACCAAATCGAATGCTCGACTCCATCATCATAATAGTCGAACGCATTTCCGGTATTGTAAGGTGGATCAATATATATGCATTTAACTCTACCAGCAAAATCCTGCTGCAAAGCCTGTAAAGCTATAAGATTATCCCCGTGAATGAGCATGTTTTCACTTGACTGATCTCCGTAGGACTTGCTCACATCCTCAAGCAATATACGAGGCTCGATTGCCTTATCCTCATACTTGCCAACCCATGTCAATTCCAATTTTCCCGTCTTCTGCATAGTTTTCTCTCCTAAAACTTCAGTACAATGTTGACCAGCAGAACCGCGCTGATGTCAAATTGCCTGTCAAATTCCTCAATTTCCCGTTCACCTTCAGCTTTGAATTCAGTACCCTTTTGGTGAAAAGACTCCTGTAACTTTTCCAGTGCTTTGGCTTTCTCGGTGATTTTCTTTCGGATGTCAATTTTCTCGTAGAAATTATCTGAAGCTCGTTCCAGCTCCTTCATAGCAGCAATTTCAGCATCCATTTCCTGGTAGCTTGCAATCAGCTGCTCCATCTGGATTCGCTCCCAGTTTTCGATTTTTCTCCTGTTGTACGCCTTTACCGGCTCGGCTTCCTTCTGGTATCGTTTGAGCATCTCAGCAGTCAAAGTATCATAGATGCGATGGTACAGTGCCACTTCCTCTTCAGTAGGCGTGAAGTACCGCACATCCAGATCGTCGATTTTTTTCAGCTCCGGGATAAGTTCTTCTTCATTGAAATCTATGTATCTACCATTCTGATCACACAGAAGAAGAACGGGGAACAGCAACTGTGCACCGTTACAGAAAGCCCCCACAAACAGAGTCCCGTGCGCCCCGAGAACCTGCTCGCCCCAATTGTCTACCCTCCAGTAATGCAGTGCGCCGTCAAGCTCAGGTTCATCAACATTACTCCAGTATTCCACATCACGCAGATACCGGGCTATATCCGCCTTGGTGGCATCCAATGACTGTTCCTTTGCGGCGCGGCTTTCCGTAATAAGCAGAGAGCGAAGCTCCCGCGCTTTTTTGTCCCTTTTTGCATTCAGACGCCGGTCCAGTTTGTCAAACTCCTTTTTGAATTCAGCCGTGGTATTGCAAGTCTGATAGATCTGCAGCACCATCTTTTCAAAACTCGTACCGGATTCCAGAGCGCCAAGGGCAATGTCGGAAGCGCCGAAAACACCCTCGAACAGTTCAAATTTTCTGGACAGAATATCGTAGACCCTCTGATCCGCCGCATTCTGCGTATTCAGCAGGTTTATGGCCACAACATCATGCTCCTGCCCGTAGCGGTGGCAGCGGCCGATTCGCTGCTCAATTTTCATCGGGTTCCAGGGCAAATCGTAATTAATGACCGTGTTGCAGAACTGCAGGTTCAAACCTTCGGAACCTGCGTCCGTACAGATCAGGATTCTTGCGTTATTCCGGAAGTAGTCCACGATGGCGTGCTTGTATTCTACGCTGCGGCCATAGTTTGCCTTGCCGAAGTTCTTGACCTGCCATGTATGGTAGATTTCTTTCGTCATTGCATCATCGAAGCCTCCGTTGAACAGAAGAATATCCTCATCTTCAAAGCCTGTCTTCCGGAGCTCTTCGGCAATGTATTTCTGCGTGCGCTTCGACTCCGTAAACACCACGACCTTCTCCGGAATACCCTGCTCAACCTGATAATCAAAGGCTATTTGTATGGCAGATTTCAGCGCTGTCATCTTGGCGTTCGTTTTGATGCGTTCAGCCACAGAAATGATGACGTTTACCTCATCCAGCTCAGCCTGAATGTACTGCTTTTGTATGTAAGTCTCTTCATCTTCAGTCTCTTCAAACCCGGACTCATCGATTTCATCCTCAACATAGCTCCAGAAGAGATCAAAGCCGTCCTGCGCGTTTGCGGATTTGCTGCCCTCGTACAGCTTCTCAAGCCTTTTTTTCAACACCTCGAAAGTTTCAATCAGGGCAAAGCTGGATGAAGCCAGGAGCTTTCTGATTACCAGTATAATCAGGCTGCGGTTCGACGTAGGAATGGAATACAGCGGCTCCCTTTTCAAAAAATCATTTACGCGCTGATACAGTTCTATCTCATCCTGCGAAAGCGTAAAGTCTACCGTCTTGCAGGTTCTTTTCTTAAAATTCATGTATTTTGCCACATCTCTGCGGAGTGTCCTGTAGAGGACGGGCGACAATTCCCGTTTCAGATCAGAATAGTCTTCTCCTTCAATGTAGCGTTTGTTAAATACCTTCTCACTCCCAAATATCCGGGGATCGATAAAGGAAATCAGTCCGTGAAGGTCAGTCAGTGAATTCTGGAGCGGCGTAGCCGTCAGCAGAATCTTCGGTATGCCCTTGGAGAGATCATACAGATTTTTTGCCCGCTTGGTTCCATGAAACACGTTTCTAAGGTTGTGCGCCTCATCGATGATGATAAAGTCCCATTTTACCTCCGGGAAACGCTTCATCAGCTTTGATGAATAATCGTATGAAGTCAGGATGATATTGACAGCTTTACGGTCAGTAAGCCGGTTACGCCATTCCCGGCTTTCCTTTTCAACTGTAAGCCGGTCAAGAATAACGGATTCAAGGCCGAACTTCTCCTCAAGCTCAAGTTCCCACTGTTTTCGCAAAGACGCCGGGAGCGCAATCAGCACCTTTGTAGCGCCAGACTCAAGGACATACTTCAGCACAAGACCGGCCTCAATAGTCTTGCCCAGGCCGACCTCGTCAGCCAGTACGATCCCGCCTGTTTTTAATGCCTGCACAGCCGCGCAGAAAGCATTGATCTGGTGAGGATTCAGTTCGATATTGGCATCCAGCAGAAAGTGGAACGGCGAGGATTCAAGTTCCAGCCTTTTATATTTGCCGAATTGCTCCAGCAGCAGATTACTCTCCATCAGAGTCTCCTCCGTGCAGCTGTTCAAATATACCCATTGCGATGCCCTTGGCCATCAACGGCGGCACAGCGTTTCCTATCTGAACAAACTGTGATGTCCTCGGCCCTTCAAAATAGTAGCTGTCCGGGAATGACTGAATTCGTGCCGCCTCCCGTACTGTGATGGATCGATTCTGTTCAATATCCGGGTGGATGAAATAATGCCCGTCCTTTGACAGATGCGCAAGTATGGTATGGCAGCAAGGCTCATCGCCTTCAACTACTTTGAACCGATCTGTGAAAGAATGCCTGTTCTTGTGTGTTTTCAGCTCTTCGGGGAGATCGTTATAGTTAAGCCGTTTGTGACCGTCATTCCATAATTCTACAGCACGCCTGTAAATTTTGATATCCCGATCAATGTTCGGGCGGCAATCATGAAGCGTCAGAACATCATCGGCAGTTCTGAGTCCAAAGTCCTTTACATACTTGCTTGCCTTTGCCTTGGCATACTTATCCATGCTTTCGCCGGGATGAAGTTTTGGCAAGTCAGCAAACAGGTCATTCACTACGGCATCTGTCTTAATTTCCAGAAAATCAGGATACTGCAGGCCGCTTTGTTTCAGCCATCCAACAATAATCATTCTGCGCCTGTTCTGGAGAACCCCGAAGGAATGCGCATTCTGTTCCCGGCACTTGATTTCATAGCCGACACGCTTCAGATACTTCTTGATGTTTTTCCAGGTTGTTCCACCATTTGCCGATTCAATACCTGTCACATTCTCAAACACAAACATCTTAGGCTGGTACCGTTTTAGGAATCGCGCATAAAGCTTATACAGATAGTTTCTCGGATCTTCAGCCATCGGCACTTCCATATGACTGCTCTGGGCTCTTCCGACCAGCGAATACGCCTGACAGGGAGGGCCACCCACAATTACATCGATTTTTGAAATTCCCCTGATCTTCATGATTCCATCGATTGCCTTGAAAATAGATGGAAGGGTCTCATCTGACATGGTTTCGTTAATTACGGTCTTTGTGATTGAAGCGGGAACATACTTCATAAATTCTTCGCGGCTTATCTTCCCAGACAGGTATTTTTTGTACACGCCAAGGTTGTCTGTGCTCTTGAGGTAGTAATAGCCGCTTCTCGTTTCAAGCGTTCTTGCCGCAAATTCATTCATTTCCACATGGGCAACCGGTTTGAAGCCCGCCTGGAGGAAGCCCTCGGACAGACCACCTGCCCCGGCAAATAAGTCTATGAAATTGAAGCTTTCTCGCGCATTCTGCTCTGGCATATACAATCCCTCGTTAATCTGTTTTCTGGTGCCGGATAACCGGAACGGTTACGGCGTCGCTGCCCTTGCCAGCATCACCACTGTATAGTGAGGATACTAATTACACCTAATAATGGTTCAAATATTTGACTTTCGGTTTTCAAGATACCCTTAATCTTCTTCGCCATCGCAATCTACTCCGGATCGATCGGATCAAGAATACGACCGATCAGATACGCGGTGGCATCCTCGTCAAATCTCATGGCGGGATAGCTCTTATTATGCGAGCGTAGGCCGCCAGGCTGGTACTTCTTGATATAGCACTCGTTTCCAACGGCAAACGCGCCAATCTCGCCAAACTGCAACGGGGCACCATTAGGGATATACTCCACGAATACCTTATCTCCATTATGGAAAGCCTGCTCCATAATGTCGCTGTTTTCCGGGTAGAGGCAATCAGCTCAGTGGAGAAGCGGAGTATCGTGCAGTTATATAGTCTCCGCTTCAGTAATATCTTGGATTGTGGCGTCCGGACCGGCAGCCAAACGACTCGGCTGAAAAGCAATCTCATACAGCTCCGGAGCATTGTCCACATAGGGTTCCATATACGATTGCCCTCCTCGTAATGTGTTATTAGCCATTAATTATGTCATGATCTCTTCATACGTCACCAGCGACACATTTCCGAGTTCTTTTGCCTTGTCCGTACAGCCTTTAGTGAAACCGGATTTGGAGAAAAGGAAGAAGTGTTTGCTTTTGTACGGGAACAGCTCACCGAGTGCGATAAGCGTCTCCAAGACAGCAGGATCGACCTTCTCGGTGGTCCATTTACACTCGCCGAAGAGGGCGGTGTCCTTGTCCTGCTCGCCCACGATGTCGATCTCGGCCTGGCACTTGTGGACGGGATCGTTGCCCCACCAGCGGCCGAGGGAGGTGAACTCCACCGGGGACTTACTGCTGAGCAGCAGTTTCCAGAGGTACTGCTTGCAGATCTCCTCGAACACCTTGCCCATATACACAGGCAGATGCGGCTCGATACGCTTGTAGACCAGATCCGCTGCGCCACGTGCGATCATAGAAGCGTTTTCCGGCACGAAACGGTACCAGAAGCGGAACATATTGTCGTCAATGGAATAGATTGATTTCTTGGACGCCCTTTCGCCGTAGGGCGTCTCTTTTTGCACGATACCCAGCGTGACGAGATTCTTGAGATAGGTGGAGCAAACGTTCGTGTCCTCGCCGACCTTGCTTGAGATTTCCGACATGCGGGAGGCACCTGTGGCGATGGCAGTGATAATCGCCGTGTAAATCGCTGGCTCCCGGACCTCCTGCTTCAGAAGGTTCGTCGGCTCCTCATAGAGGGAGGAGGTGGGGTTCAGATAGGTGTTCTTGACGTTCTCCTCAATGCTGAGGCGGTCGTTCATCTGCAGAAGGTACTGCGGCGTCCCGCCTACGATCCCGTAAGCAAGGGCTTTCTCCTCGGCGGAGAAGTTGCTGAAATAGCGACAGGTCTCCTCAAAGTCGAAGGGCTGCAGCTTGATCTGTGCTGTCCGTCTGCCGTATAGCGGTGCCTTGTAAGCCAGCACATGGTCCTCCATATAGGACATGGACGAGCCGCAGAGGATCAGCATCAGTTTAGAGCGATCCTTGTACTTGTCGATCAGCAGCTGTAGCGTGGAAGCCAAGCTCTTTGAGGCGCGAGCCACGTAGGGATACTCGTCGATGGCCAAGATGATCTGCTCCTTCTCGGAGAGGCGGAAAACCGTCTCCAGTGCAGCTTGGAAGGAGCCAAAGGAGGTCTCTGCCTCGATACCGCTTGCGTACTCAATGATGCTCTTGCTGAAGTTCTCCAGGTTCTGCTTCGCGTTGCTCTCGACGCCCATGAAATAGATAGCTCTTTTGCCGTCAATAAAATGGTTAATGAGCGCAGTTTTCCCTACGCGTCGGCGCCCATAGAGGACCACAAACTCGAATTTGTCGGAATTATATAATTGGCTCAGGGAGATGAGCTCCCGCTCTCTGCCGATAAACACGTAGAATACCCCCATATTAAGGTTACCTGTAGTATAGCACACGGTATAATAAAGTCAAGTATGATTCGGCAAATCGTACTTGACTATTATTTCAGAATGACAATTATGTAGCACAAGAGCTTACCACCTAGGACCTAAAACATTGATGTCCACCAAAACAGTTTGGTACCATTGTGCCCATGCACACCTGCTCTTTCATTCCAGCCATTATAGTTCGAAAAAATAATAATCTTTTCAGTTATCATCTTTGTCCTCAATGAATTTGCGAATCTCCTTCTCCGTCGCGATCTGTTCCGGATCGACCGGGCCAAGAACACGACCGATCAGATACACGCTTGCGTCATCGTCGAATCTCATGACTGGATAACGTTCGTTGTGCGAATGCAGTCCGTCAGACTGGTACTCCTTGATATAGCACTCGTTTCCAACGGCAAAAGCGCCGATCTCACCAAACTGCAGCGGGGCACCGTTCGGGATATACTCCACGAATACCATATCTCCATTATGGAAAGTAGGTTCCATACTGTCGCCGTTTACCTGGTAGAGGCAATCGGCTCGGTGGAGAAGAGGGGTGTCATGCAAATATACGGTCTTGACCTCAGTAATATCTCGGATTGCAGCGTCCGGGCCAGCAGCCAAGCGGGTCGGCTGAAAAGCAATCTCGTACAGCTCCGGAACACTGTCCGTCTCCTGGGCCTGCACCAGCGATTGCATCATTGTATCCACATGCTTCCGATACTTTTCCTCCAGCTTTCTATAATTGGAGACAAGTCGCTCCTCTCTGGGGGTGTACAGCACCTCCGGCTCCTTCATGCCGAAAAGCTCATACGGCGTTATGCCGAGTTCTCTGCAAATGGCAGGGATCAGATTCAGATCTGGCCTTGTTCTTCCGGTCTCCCAGCTGCTGATCGCATTTTTATGGATGCCAATCCGCGCAGCCAGTTCTTTTTGCTCAATCCCAAGCACGATCCTGTAATGGCGAATATTCGCACAGACAACGGGGACAGCAGGGGCCTCCATATATTTTCCTGTTTTTTTGTCGATCACATTGATAAAGCCTGGGGTAGAATAATCAATACTGCGTCTGGGCATGTTGCTGCTCCTTTCCAATGCCATTCTCTTATGTCGAGAGTGTAACACATAAATTCAAATTTGTAAAGTAACTAAATTGAAATTAATTTGCAATTATTCTGTTGACAATCTCCAATTTATGGGTTATTATTGGGCTGCATTGAACGAAGCTGTATTCCCGCTGCAAGGAAAAGGCGCCATTCCGAGCTCGGAGTATAAAGGCTTCAGCAGAAGAATTGGAGAAACAAGAAATGACAACAGCAGAAAAAGAAATCCTTACCGCTTACTTTGGGCAGCCTGATGTGGAAGACTGTTCAAGCGATGCGGTTCCGAATGGCGCGCTCTCAGCGGAAGGAAAGCAGACGATACAGCTACCGGAGGTTGTCAGCATGACGAAGGTCTTCTTTGAAAAGAACCGCCTTCAGTTGTTTTCTTTTCTCAGGACCTGCCTGCGAAATGGTACATTGCAATCCCTCATCGAGCTTCCCATTAAAACCAAATATTTCAATCGGGACACCTGCGCATTTCCTTATGTCACATTCTGGCGGATCGACAGGACAGATTTCTGGGCCGATGTGGATGTACGGCTGACAATAGACACAACTGCCGGGCCTGTCGAGTGGAAGGGCGTTCTCAGTGTGTGGTGTCGTTTTGATACAGAGCTTTCTTGCACCGTCGAAGAGTTGACGGATTCTGTGGACAGGCGTGCTGAGGGATGTACAATGCTCAGTCCCTTCCTTGTTCCATATCTCACGAACAAACAGGTTGATGAAGCAGCAGAGGAAATATGGAAGCAATACCGGCAGGAGGCGTTGCTTATCCCAAACTATCGAGATCCGGTGAAGCTTGCTGAACGGATGGGCCTGCGCGTCGAGTATTATCCGTTATACAACCACCAGCATGCCGGCGCAATTCTGTTTTTTGCAGACAGCGAACTCCAGATTTGCGACAATCGTCAAAACGCAGAAGAAGCCATGCCCAGAACCATCCATATCATTGCGAACACGATTGTGGTCAACACGAATGCGGTCCGGAGCGAATATTCCGGATTCAACATTTATCACGAGTGTTTTCACTACGAGTACCACTATCTCTTTTATCGCTTGCAGGATATGTACAACACGGACATTCAAAAGATAAAAACTGTTGAGATCGTCATGGCGCAGGGCGCAAGGCTTTCTGACCCGGTCTATTTCATGGAGAAGCAGGCAGATCGCGGTGCGTTCGGTCTCGCTCTTCCAGCGACAGCCACACAGGAGGCAATTAGGGAAGCCTGCAATAGGGTCAAACATTACCGTCATGCCGGTGAAAAGTATCAGATCGCGGGAAAGGCGCTGGCAAGGGAATTCGATATCCCACATTTTCGTATCCGCGCCAGAATGATACAGCTTGGCCATATTGAAGCAAAAGGCGCGCTGAACTATGCTGAGAAAAAGCTGATTCAGCCTTTTGCGTTTGACGTTGAGGCGTGGCGGGAAGAGCAGCACACCTTTGTCGTAGACCGGGATACTGTATCGGCTCTCATGCGACAGAATGACGATTTCCGCGCTGTCATACAAAGTCACAGCTATATCTATGCGGACGGCCATGTTGTCAGAAATGACCCGCGCTTTGTAAAATCTGTGCGAGATCAGTTTGTTCTAACCGATTGGGCAAACGCCCATGTCGATGAATGCTGCCTTCGTTTTGTCAGAGTATATGTTCAGCAGGATGTTGGGAAATATATCTTTGGCAGGATGTATTATGATGCTGACTATGTAAAGCAGACGCAGTTCTATCTGCATGATCTCATAAACCAGGAACATCTGGATGAACTGGAGGCGAAACATCGGTACTGTCGGGATTTTCCGATTTCCTTTCGAGATGCGGTTGACCAACTCCGAAAACGCAAAGGACTAAGCCAGAGCAGTCTATCGGAACAACTGAGCATGGATAAAGCCACCCTGCTCCGCTGGTTGGACGATCCCACAAAATATCGCAATGAGGATTTCCTGACAGCCCTTGCCCTTGTGTTTGGGCTGCCTGATTGGCTGAGCCGGCTTCTGTTCAAACGTGCTGGTTTGCAGCTCGATGATGACAACAGAAGGCACCAGGCTCTCGCCTATATTCTTCGCGTTCAGAGCGCGGACGGAATTGACGCCGCAAATAACTTTCTCAAGCGGAATAATCAGCACCCTCTGTCAATTTAACTCCTGAGTGGATCAGAAACGACGAAATATTAAAGGACGACTGTTTGTTATACAAGCGGTCGTCTTTTTTATTGCCCTGATGATAAGCGGAGCATGAAAAAAATTGTGTGGACATACTCGGATGGTTCAAAAAATGAACCGGATTTCAAAATGAACAGTCGCGATTTGTTCAAGCATGAGTTTGTTTTCCACATTTTCTGTAACTTCTTTTGCATATTTCATTTCACTTCGGTTCATTTCCTGCGATTTCAAAGATCGAGAGCTCCTGCTACAATACACTCAGCCAAGGAAATCCTCAAAAGGATTCCGAGGCGGAACCTTGAAAACTGAATAATCCTTCCAACCAGTACGATCCCATTTGTAATGCGCTGAGCATATTCACAGAAGACAATGCGCCATGATCCGCGATGATAGCGGGGAGCGAGAGCCATTGCTTCCGGGGCAGGGGTGGCTCCCTGTATCCTTGTGATGAATCAATGGGGACAATGAGACTCCTGTCCAGTCACAGTCCGAGCGTGATAAAACCGTCGCAGGCAATGAGGGCAGCCGACAGAGATCCTGCCGGGGGCAAAGGCCCGTGGAGCTGTGCCAACAGCCACTGGATGGATGCCCACCTGCAAGCCGGGGTTTGAGAAAAAATAGGCCTGCATTGAAATAACCCCAGGCATCAGGAAACGCAAAATTGAGCCAGCTTTTATATAAAGAAAAAAGGCTCTTCAATCTTCATGCGTTTCCGTTGCCTGGCTTTACATAGGCAAAGCTGCCTTGATTATAGGAGGATATGAGAGATGGAACAGACATACCGCCGTGGAGATGTATTTACCGCAGATCTTGGTGCAGGGATCGGTTCTGAGCAGCAGGGGGTCCGGCCGGTGATCGTGATCCAGAATGATGTCGGGAATCAGCATAGTCCTACTGTTATTGTCGCCCCTATGACAACGCAGGGGCGCAAGAAGCACGAAATGCCGACTCATTGCTTTTTTGATACGGTTGAGGGCCTTAACGAGCCGTCTATGGCAATCCTGGAGCAGATTCGCACGATTGACAAAAAGCGCCTCTCCAAGAAGCTGGGGCGTCTCACTGACAGCCAGATGGAGGAAATAAACCAGGGACTTCTTATCAGCCTTGGCTACACAAGAGCAAAGCCGAAGGCTCTTGAAGTATGTCTCTGCCACAGATGTATGGGATACTTCTATGACACCAGTAAATACATTGTCCGAAGAAAGAACCCGTATCAGGAAATAAAGGGCGACTGCACGTATTGCAACTATGGCAAGGGCTACGATTACCTGATTACCCTGAAGGCCAGACGATAATCATCTTCTGAGGAGAAAAAGCTATGGGATACAATGAAATATACCAATCCGTATTGAAGGATTACCCGGACATCCTCACTGTTGAGGAGATGAGCAAAGCGCTGGGAATCAGCACAAAGACCGGATACCGGCTGCTCCGGAACAACAAAATAGAACACTTGAGATTGGGCAGAAGCTATCGGATTCCGAAGGCCCATCTCCTGACATACATGCGGGTTTTCTTGACCCCTGAACCGGCAGAGTAAAATCGCAGATTGGACTTCTGGGCCACGGCACTATATAATAAAGTTGCCAACAGCAGAGGTCCAATCGTGCTACATACGAGGAGGATGAGATTATGGTAGCAGGACATCTGCAAGAGAAAAGTGGTATCTATTACATGGTTTTGACCTATCCCGATCTCTCGGGAAAACGGAAAACCAAATGGATATCCACGAAGCTCCCTGTAAAGGGAAATAAGAAAAAAGCAGAGCAGCTGTTGATGGAGACCCGTCAATCGTTTACTCCGCCGGAGAAAAGAGTCAAAGAAGAGACGCTGTTTTCCGACTACCTGCTGCGATGGCTGGCAATCATTGAGCCTACAGTGGCAACCACCACATTTTCGGGCTATTCTTTCCTGGTAAAAAGTATCCTCGTTCCCTATTTCAAAGAAACGGGTGTCACCCTCTGCGAACTGAAAGCGCTCGACATTCAGACCTTCTATTCCGAGCAGCTCAGGCGTGTATCCCCAAGAACTGTTGTCCATTACCACGCGGTGCTTCACAGAGCGCTGAAATATGCGGTAAAGGTTGAGCTGATTGACGTGAATCCTGCGGACAGAGTGGACCGGCCCAAGGTCACAAAATTCATCGGCAGCTTTTATGACAGTGATGAGGTTCAAAAGCTCTTCGAGGCAGTAAAGGGAACAAAGCTTGAAATCCCGATTTTTCTCGGGGCCTTCTACGGCCTGCGCCGAAGTGAGGCGATTGGCCTGAAATGGGATGCCATCGATTTTCAGAACGATACGATTACGATCCGACATACCGTTACATCCTGCTATCTCGACGGGAAGAAGGTTCAGGCAGGAACAGACACCACAAAGACAAAATCGAGCATGCGGACGCTTCCTCTTGTCCCGGTCTTCAAAGAACGACTTCTGCGTCAGCGAGAATATCAAAAGGACTGTCGACGGCTGTGCGGCAAGTGCTACAACAGAGAATACAGCGAATATATCTGCGTTGATGAGCTCGGCAATTTGATCAAGCCCGATTATCTCACGCAGGTCTTCCCACGGATTCTCGAAAGTCATGGGCTTCGCAGGATTCGCTTTCATGATCTGCGTCATAGCTGCGCCTCTCTTCTTCTCGCCAACGGCGTATCCATGAAGCAGATTCAGGAATGGCTCGGGCACAGCGACTTTGCCACCACGGCCAATGTTTACGCGCATCTGGATTACAATTCCAAGCTCGCCTCTGCCAATGCAATGAGCTCCGGCTTGCAGAAAGCGCTGGACGTGATTGCATAAATATCTGTGTGCCCCCGATATGGGGCACACATTACATAAGTGAGCTCGAATTTGATGCTCATTCATGTCATTTTCCGGAGTTCTCTCCAAAGTTCTCTCCTGAAAATGTGTCTCTCCGAGTCCCTTTTTGCATTTCGGTCATATTTCCCGAAAAGCGAAAAGGCGAAAAAAGTGCCTGAAAACCCGTCAAATGACGAATTTTCAGGCAAAATGGCGGAGGGTGCAGGATTCGAACCCGCGTGGACATCACTGCCCTAACGGTTTTCAAGACCGCCCCGTTATGACCGCTTCGGTAACCCTCCGTGTGTTTGATGTCGTTTTTGCTGGTTGGTTTTTAAAAATGGCCGCTGGAAAATGGAGAGAAAACAGGAGAGAAATTTCCTGATTTTTTCTCTTCACCGAGCCCGGAACCTGTTGAAATTCCTGGCTTTTTTGAAGGTCACCTGTCCGCGAGACGGTTTGTTTTCAAGACCACCCCGTTATGACCACTTCGGTAACCCTCCGTGTATGTTCAGTTGTCCTAAAACTAAACGGATTTTATCACGTCGCGCCCGGCAAGTCAAGGCGTATTGACTTTTCTGCGCGGCAAGGGTAAACTTTACCTGTTATGATTGTGTGCATAAGGAGCGGGAACATGCCTGACAGACAGCGCAAAACGGAATATGTGTTGACGGCGCTTATCGCGCTGGTGATCCTCGGATATCTGGCCGTGTTCACCGTCATTGACTTCGGCGGCTTTTCGCGGCTTTGTACCTCCGACATGTACGAGGACACGCTGGTGGCGCGGCTGATGTGGGAGCAGAAGACCCTGTTTCCGAAAAACTACCTCTTCGGCAACCAGTTCTATGTCGTGGCGACACCGGTGCTGTCGGCTTTCTTCTACGGCCTCACGGGCAGCATGAACCGCGCCATGGCCTGGGCGACACTGTGCATGTCGGTTTTCCTGCTCACGTCGATGGACTGGATGCTGCGCGCGCATATCAGGCGTCCGGCCGTGCGGCTTGCCGCGATGCTTACATTCCTGGCCTCGCTCTTCGGCCACTATACTGTTTTCCGCGAGGACGGACAGCAACTCTTTTTTGCCATGTGCAGCTTCTACGCCTGCTACCTGATCTGCTTCTTCGTGGTGCTGGGCGATTACGCCCGGGCACGCACGTCGGAGAAGCTGCGCCTGCCCGCCTTGGGGCTTTCGCTGTTCCTCTGCTTTTGTACCGGCATGCAGAGCCTGCGGCAAACCTGCGTGCTGATCCTGCCGCTGATTACCTATGAGCTGCTTGCGGCCCTGTACCGCCTTTGGAAAAAACAGCCTGTCTACCCGAAGGAAAAGCGCATGCGGATGCGGCGCGTGCTCGGGTATACCGGTGCGAACGTCCTGGGCCTTGCGGTGATCCGTTTGCTGCCGGTCAAGCGCCACGAGATTTACAGCGGCGCATCCATCTTCTCCGGCGCGTCGCTCGGCGAAAAGCTCCGGGATGTGCACAAGGCGCTCGTCACCGTGACGGGCTATGAAGCCACACGGGATGGGGATGACCGCCTGTTCTTTATCCTGATGTTCGTTGTGCTTACGCTGCTGGTACTCGGGGCGGTGTATCTGCTCCTGCGCTCCCGGCGCGGCCTCGAGGGGACGGGCTGCTTCTGGATGCTTGCGCTGACCGGCTGCATTGCTGTGATCGCGGCCTCCTTTGCAACCTCGGTGCAGCTGCGGCCCATCTACCTGTTTCTCTACTACACGCTCCCGGCGCTCTCGCTGGCCCTCATTGCGGAGAAGGCAAAGCCGCGCCTGCTTGCGGGACTGATGGCGGCGCTGTGTGCGCTGTCGGCGGCAAACCTCTATTTCAGCTACAGGGACGATCTGCGTGTCGCCTTTGACGCCGAGCCTACAGCTGCCGAGCAGATCGCCGACTGGGCGCTGTCTAACGGCTGTGAGCTGGTGTACGGAAACATGTCCATGTCCGCCCCCGCGGTGGCGGTGTGCTCGGACGGAAAGCTCGTTGCAGGGTGCTGGCAGGATGATTACCTGTTCAAGATTTCCACTGTGATCAACATCCGCGACATCTACCATATCGAGGACTATAAGCGGGCCGCCTTCGTGCTCCTGGAAACGGAGGTGCCCGAGATGCTCGCCGAAACGACGGCCAACGGCGTGGAGATGACCGATCACGGCCGATACGGCTATTACCATGTCTACACCGCCTCGCAGCAATGCCTCTGGCCGGTCACAGAGCTGATCGACTACGCCGAGAGATTCCCGGAGTACAATTGAATACTTCCCCGCGCCGCTGCACACGTTATTGCGGCGGCGCGTTTTCTGTGATAAACTGTAAGAAATATGAAGGACCGGAGGGAGAGAAAATGGAATTCAAACGCTGTTACGGCTGTATGCGGGAGCTGGACGCGCCCGGGGCCGTGTGCCCGCACTGCGGATTTGACAACACGAGCGACCCGGGAAAGCAGCCGGGACATATGCTCGCATGCGGAACACTCCTGAACGGACGATATGCGGTGGGCCGCTTTCTGGGACAGGGCGGCTTCGGCATCACCTATCTGGGCTTTGACTCGTGGCTGGACGTTCCGGTGTGCATCAAGGAATACTACCCCGAGGGGGGAGCCGTGCGCACGATGCCGCACAGCGGTGCCGTACACTGGGGAAGCGACGAAAATGCGCAGAGGCTCAGGGACTGCTGCCAGAGCTTCGTCAGTGAGGCACAGAAGGCCGGCAGGCTGCAGGAGCTGAAGCATGTGGCGGGCGTGCGGGCCGCCTTCTATGAAAACGAGACGGCCTATATCATCTTGGACTATGTTGAAGGCGAGACGCTTGGAGACAGACTGGTCCGCACGCAGAAGGTCCTGAGCGAAGCGGAATGCACGGCGCTGATGGCACCTGTGATGCAGGAGCTTGAACAGGCGCACGGGCAGGGGATCATCCACCGGGACATCAAGCCCGACAATCTCATGTACACACCGGCAGGCGAGCTGGTGCTGCTGAATATGGGCGCGGCGAAGGATCTGGTGACGAGCGGGCAGTATACAAGCGGCACGACCGCTGTCAGAGCGGTGAGCCAGGGCTTCAGCCCAATGGAGCAGTACCGGGCAAAGGGAACGATCGGCCCGTGGACAGATGTGTATGCCATGTGTGCCACGATCTATTACTGCACCACAGGAACCGTGCTGCCGACGCCCATGGAACGCATCAAAGGCGAAAAGGTCGATTACAGCGGCCTGACGGCTCCCTTCGCGGCGGTACTGGAAAAGGGCCTTGCCGTGAGACCGGAGGACCGCTGCCGGAGCATGCATGCGCTGCTGGAGGAGCTGACGGCGACAGCCGGGATGGCGCTGCCGGAGCCGCCGCAGACAAATACAGAAACAACGCAAGCACATACGGAACCGCCGCGGTCGAGCACGGAACCGCCGCGGCCGAATACGGAACCGCAGGCTGCGAAAGCAGAGTCTGCCGCACCGGTGCCGAAAAAGAAAAAGAGCGCTTTTCATCCTGCAATGATCCTTGCGGCGATCTTGCTCGTGGCGATCGGCTTCCTCCTCGGAAGACTCTCCAAGCCTGCCTCTCTGCCGGACCCGGCCCAGACAGCGGCAAAGGAAACGGCGACGGCCACACCCGAGGCGACGCCGACGACTACACCCGAGGCAACACCGACGACTACACCCGAGGCAACACCGACGGTCACACCCGAGGCAACACCGACGGTCACACCCGAGGCAACACCGACGGCCACGCCTGCGGCGACGCCGACGACTACACCCGAGGCAACACCGACGGCCACACCCGAGGCAACACCGACGGTCACACCCGAGGCAACACCGACGGCCGCGCCTGCGGCGACGCCGGAAGCCGCGTCTGCAGCCGCGCCAGAGAGCAAACCCGCACCGGAGGACAGTGCCGCGGCAATGTACGAACGCGGCCGGACGGCTGATGAAACCGGGAACCATATAGAAGCGCTGTCGTGGTATCTGAAGGCCGCCGATGCCGGGGATGCACAGGCGATGTATAACGTTGGCAATCACTATGCCATGGCAATCGGCGTCGAGCGCGACTACCGTGAAGCACTGCGCTGGTATACCAAATCGGCGGACGCGGGATTTCCCTCCGCAATGACAGCGATCGGCTCGATGTATGAGCAGGGATACGGCGTGGAGAAGGACGGACGCGAGGCTCTGACCTGGTATCAGAAGGCAGCTGATGCCGGAGATGCGACAGCAATGAACAACATCGGCATCCTGTATGCGGACGGCAAGCTCGTGGGACAGGATATTTCGGCCGCAACAGAATGGCTTCGGAAGGCGGCGGACAACGGAAGCGCCGCCGGAGCGCGCAATTTGGGACTGATTTATTATTTGGGCTACGGTGTGGAGCAAGACTACGCGCAGGCCCTGACATGGTTCCGGAAAGCCGCCGACGCCGGAGACGCGGCCGCCATGCACGGGATCGGCGATATGTACCGGAACGGTCAGGGCGTGGCGGAGGACAGTGCCAAGGCGGATGAGTGGTACCAGAAAGCCAGGGACGCCGGTTTTGCCGACTGATACTATTCCCTGATAGAAAGCAGACAAGGAATTCCGATCAAAATTTGTGTCAGGCGAGGCAAAGGCCGCAGAGCATAATGGAGATATATGGTCAAGGACTTTAACGAAGCATGGCGCAAATTTTGCCGGAAGGACTGTCCGGTTTCTGTTAGGGAATAGTATGATATAGACATCAAAAAAGCTCCCAAAACGGGAGCTTTTTTGATGTCGTATTCGTTTTACGCAGTGAAGTCCGTAATGATATGTCTCGGGCAGACCTCGGCGCATTTGCCGCAGCCGATGCACTTTTCGGGATCGACTTCGGCCAGCGCGTCCTTGACGACGATGGCGCCCGCCGGGCACTCGCGCTGACACTTCATGCAGCCGATGCAGCCCGCGGTGCAGACCTTCATCACGACGCCGCCTTTGTCGTGGCTGGAGCAGGCGGGATGGATGCGCAGGCTCTCGGGGATGAGCTGGACAATATTCTTGGGGCAGGTGTCCACACATGCGCCGCAGCCGACACACTTGGAGCGGTCCACATGCGCGATGCCGTTTATGACGTGCATGGCGTCAAACTGGCAGGCGCGCTCGCAGTTGCCGAGACCGATGCAGGCGAAGGTGCAGAGCTTGTTGCTCTTGCCGCCGAAGAGCATCGCGGCCTGGCAGTCGATGGGGCCGGTGTAGTTGAAGCGCTTTTCCGCCACGCCTTCACAGCCGGAGCAGGGGACGAAGGCGACCATCTTGTCGGCAGCGTCGGCGGAGACGCCCATGATCTCAGACACCTTCTCGGCCACTGCCGCGCCGCCCGCAACGCACTTGTTGCAGGGGGCCTCGCCCTTTGCGACCGCGGCGGCGTAACCGTCACAGCCGGGGTAGCCGCAGCCGCCGCAGTTGGCGCCCGCGAGGACCTCACGCACGGCGGCCTGCTTGGGGTCGACCTCGACGTGGAAGATCTTGGAGGCGAAGGCCAGCAGCGCGCCGAAGAGCCCGCCAAGCACACCGAGGACCAGCATGGAAAGAAGTATCGTTTTCATACCTTCACGCCCTCCTTATACCGGGATGGCCATGCCGCTGAAGCCCATGAAGGCCAGCGCCACGAGCGCGGCGGAGACAAGGCAGATGGAGAAGCCGCGGAAGCATTCGGGGTACTCGGCAAACTCCACGCGCTCGCGCACGCTTGCAAAGAGGACGATGGCGAGCAGGAAGCCGATGCCGCCGGTGATGCCGTAGACCAGAGACTCGATGAAGTTGTAGTTATTCTGGACGTTCAGCAGCACCACGCCGAGAACAGCGCAGTTGGTGGTGATGAGGGGCAGGAAGATGCCGAGGGCGGAGTACAGCGACGGGACCATCTTTTTCAGGAACATCTCCACAAACTGCACCAGCGCCGCGATGACCAGGATGAAGGCCAGGGTCTGCAGAAACTCCAGATGCAGGGCGACGAGGATGTACTCATTGATGACCCAGCAGATGGCGGAGGCGAGACCCATGACGAACACGACCGCCAAGCCCATGCCGACGGCGGTGTCCACCTTGTTGGAGCAGCCCAGGAAGGGGCAGCAGCCGAGGAACTGGGAGAAGATGAAGTTGTTGATCAGGATCGCTCCCAGCGAGATCTGAATGATGTTGCTAAGCATTACTTCTCAGCCTCCTTCTCTTTCTGCGCTTTTTTGGCCTTCTTGTCCTCGGCCTTTTTCAGCGCGTACTGCATGGCGGCGATCAGGAAACCGAGGGTCAAAAAGCCGCCGAAGGGGAGGGACAGGATGGACGCGCCGTAGCTCTCGGGGAAGATCTGGATGCCGGCGCCGGTCCCGTCGAGGGTGAAGCGGAAGCCGTTGGAGATGTCTATAAGGCCGCCGCCGAAGCGCCCGGAACCCAGAAACTCACGCACGACGCACATCACGATCAGCACGCAGGTGTAGCCCAGGCCCTGGAAGATACCGTCGAAGAAGGAGTCTTTGACGGGCATCTTCTGGCAGAAGGCCTCCGCGCGGCCGATGATGATGCAGTTGACGACGATGAGCGGGATAAACACGCCCAGTGCCTCGCTCAGCGCGGGGACGAAGGCCTGCAGCAGCAGGTCCACGATGGTGACGAAGCCCGCGATGACGACCACAAAGATCGCAAGGCGGATCTCGCCGGGGATGATTTTCCGGATGGCGGAGATAACCACGTTGCAGCAGGTGAGGATGATGAGCACCGACAGGCCCATGCCGACGCCGTTGAAGAGCGTGGTGGTGATGGCCATGGTGGCGCACATGCCGATCTGCTGTACCAGGACGGGGTTATTGGTGATCAGGCCTTCGGTAAACTGTTTTTTACGGTTCATTCTCTCAGCCCTCCTTAACCCAGAGTCTTGACGGCCTTGATGCTGGTCGCGACGGCCTCCGTGATGGCACGGGAGGTGATGGTCGCGCCGGTCAGGGCGTCGATGCTGCCGCCGGCGTTAGAGAGCGCGATGCTCTCATCCTGGCCGACAAACTGCTTGCGGAAGTTCACGCCGACCTCGCCGGTGCTGGCGGCGTTGGCGCCGAGGCCGGAGGTCTCGGAATGCTCGATGACGGAGATGCCGGTGCACTTGTAGTCGTTGTCCACGCCGACGGCGAGGGTGATGTTGCCCTGCGCGCCGGAGAACTTGGAGGTCACGACGTAGCCGACGCCCTCCGCCTTATGTACGGTGAGCACGGTGGGGAAGTCGGGATTTGAAAACTCGATCTCGTCGAAGCGGTCGGCCTTGAGGACGCTGGCGAAGGCCTCGGCGGTCTTGGCCTGCTTCTGCGCGTCGATGACGGGGTAGGTCAGCTCGTTGATGATGCCGAGCACGCCCGCGACGATGGCGCTGACGGCGAGAAGAACGAGGGCAAGCTTCAGAATTTTATTCATGACACAGCCTCCTTGTTCTTTTTCGCCTTTTTGCTCAAATAGAAATCTTTGCGGGACACGCCGAACTGGCGGCGGTGGCAGAGCTTGTCAAGGGCCCAGGTGGTGAGGTTCATGATCAGGATGGCATAGGAGCAGCCCTCTGCATAGCCGCCGAAGTAGCGGATGAGCATGGTCAGCGCCCCGATGCCGATGCCGTAGATGATCTGGCCGTTGATGGTGACAGGGGAGGTGGAATAGTCGGTGGCCATGAAGATGCCGGTGAACATCACGCCGCCCGCGCACACGTTCTGCAGTGCCCACTCAAAGCGGCTGTAGCCCGCGTGACCGCCGAGGAAGCTCAGCACAAAGACAGTGCCGATGACGGACAGGGGGATACGCCAGCGGATGACCTTGCGGGCAATGAGGTAGGCCGCGCCCGCGAGGATGGCGAAGGAGCTGATCTCGCCGATGCTGCCGGGGATGGCGCCGAAGAAGCTCTGCGCCAGGGTGAAGGGCATCGGCGCGTCGCTGTAGAGGTAGCCCAGCGGGGTGGCGGAGGTGACGCCGTCAATGACCACGACGGTCAGCACGCCCGAGTAGGACGCCGTCAGGAACGCGCGGCCCGCGAGGGCGGGGTTTAAGAAGTTCTTGCCGATGCCGCCGTAGAGCTGCTTGACGATGACGATGGCGAAGAAATCGCCGATGACCGCCATCCACACAGGTGTCTGCGGGGGCAGCACCATCACGAGCAGCAGGCCCGTGACCGCGGCGGAGAGATCGTCGATGGTGATGGACTTTTTGAGGAGCCTGCGGTAGGCCCACTCAAAGAACACGGCGGCGGCCATGCTCGAAACGACCAGCAGCAGCGCGTGCCAGCCGTAGCGGTACACGCCGAAGCCCACGATGGGAAGCGTGGCAATGATCACGTCGAGCATGATGCGCTGGGTGTCGCGCACGGTGCGTACCTGGGGCTGGTACGTGACATCAAAGATCATGCGTTCTTTTTTCTCGTTCATTTTCCGGCCTCCTTCTTCGCGGCTTCCGCTTTGGCCTTCTCCTTGGCGTTTTTGGCCTGGATCATGAGCTTGGCGGTCTTGAATGCGTGGGTCAGCGGCATGCGCGCCGGGCAGCGGAAGGTGCAGCTGCCGCACTCGATGCAGTCGGTGACGTGGTATTTCTCCAGCATCTCAAAGTCGCGTTTCTTGTAATACTGGTACATGTAGGTCGGCTCAAGGCGCATGGGACAGACATTGATGCACTTGCCGCAGCGGATGCAGGTGGGTTCCTCCACGGTGCGGTCCTCATCCTCGGTGAAGAAGAGGACGCCGGCGGTGCCCTTGACGGTGACCGCGTCGAGCGTGGTGGCGCAGATGCCCATCATCGGCCCGCCCAGGACGATCTTGCGCGGGGTGCGCACAAAGCCGCCGCACTGCTCGGCGATATAGCCGAAGCTGGTGCCGACGCGGATCACGGCGTTGACGGGAAGCTTGATCGCGCTGCCGTCGACGGTGACGATGCGCTCGATAACACTCTTGCCCTCATAACATGCCTGATAGATGGCGTAGGCGGTGCGGGTGGAAATGACGCAGCAGCCGACGCCCGCAGGCAGCCCGCCGGGCTTGACCTCACGGTTGGTCATGGCCTTGATCTGCATTTTCTCGCCGCCCTGGGGGTAGAGGGTGCTCTCGGGCTCGATAATGATGCCCATCTCCTTCGCGCCGTGAGCATTGAGCAGGTCAATGGCGTCCTGCTTGTTCTTCTCGATGCCGTAGTAGACCTTGTTCACACCTTGCGCGATGCGGGCAAGCTCGATACCCTTCAGAAGCTCGTCCGGATGGTAGCGCATGGTGAGGTGGTCGCCGTTGATGTACGGCTCGCACTCGGCACCGTTGATGATGAGCGTGTCCACCTTGCCGATGCCGCTGGAAATCTTGAAGGCGGTGGGGAACATGGCCCCGCCCATGCCGACAACGCCGGCCTCGCGGATGCGCTGGAGAATGGACAGGGGGTCTTTGAGCTGATCCTCGGTCAGCGGCGGCAGGAGCTCGGGTGTGTCGAGCCCGTCGTTTTCGATGACGACGGACATGACCATATCCCCGAGGGGATGGGGCCTCGGCTCCACGGCCACGACCGTGCCGGAGACGGAGGCGTGGACGGGCGCGGAGACAGGCGCGGGATTCTCGCCGATCTTCTGGTACATGTTCACATGGTCGCCCTTTTTCACCAGCGGGGTGCAGGGGGCGCCGATGTGCTGCGCCATGGGGATGACGACCTGCTGCGGCGGTGCGATCACGGTCACGGGAATCTCGGGATGCTTCCGGTAATCGGGATGGACACCGCCCTTAAATTTAAATGCCATACACTTCACCTCGTTACATTTTACGTGGTACGGAGTTTACCCACTTATATTATCATAAGAACAGGAGCGGTGTCTACTTTTTTCAACGGAAATTTTCGTAATTTTTCATGACAAGTTTATCACAAGGCAAGGGCGATGTTGTGAAAACTTCACAAGAATTACGCCCCAAATTTGTCTATGTTAACGCAATGTCCAGGGCCATCATCAGCGCAAAGCCGCCGATGAAGGCAAGCGATCCGGCCCGGTCGGCGGCGTCGGGGCAGAGCTCATGTGCCGTGACATAGAGCATGGCCCCTGCGGAAAAGCTCAGGAGCCAGGGCATGGCGGGGTGCACGAGCGAGGCGGCGAACACCGCCAGCATCCCGAACACCGGCTCCACCGCCCCGGAGCCCATGCCCCAGAGAAAGGCCCGGCCCCGCCCCATGCCCCGGCTTCGCAGCGGCAGAGACACCGCCGCCCCCTCGGGAAAGTTCTGGATGCCGATCCCGAGTGCCAGCGCCAGCGCCGCGGCCAGTCCCTCCCCATCGGCGGCGAGGGCGAAGGCGAGGCCCACCGCCATGCCCTCCGGGATGTTGTGGAGCGTGATGGCGGTAAAGAGCATGCGGTCCCGCCCCCGCGCCCCGCCCTGCAAAGCGTCCGCCGCCGTGAGAAAGAGCGCGCCGAGCAAGAGCCCCGCCGCCGCGGGCAGCCACGCGGGCAGTCGCCTCTCGGCGTTTATCTGCTCAATGGCGGGCAGCAGCAGGCTCCAGACCGAGGCCGCCGCCATCACCCCGCCCGCAAAGCCGGGCAGAACGGTCTGGAAGCGCGGCGCACTCGAGCGCAGGAAGAACACCAGCGACGCGCCCAGCGTCGTCATGAGAAAAATAAACTGTGTGCCCGCAAGAGCCCACAGAAAGGTTGAAGTCATAAAAAAGCCCCTCCGCTGACAATCTGTTACCAGACTATGCGGAGGGGAAAGAGAATGTGAAGGGGAGGCTCTTGGCTCCCCCTCTGGGGGAGCTGTCTCGGCGCGTGTCCGCCCGCGTCGAGACTGAGAGGGTGTCGGATGACGGAGGGGTTGACCCAACGTTGAGCATGAGCAGGCACGCGTGAACCCCTTCCACCGCTGAAGCGGTCCCCCTCCCCCAGACGCCGCAAGCGGCTGGGGGAGGCAAGAATCATCCCCGTCCCGGATCGAGGATGCCGATGGATTCGATGGCGCTGTCCTCGCCGGAGAAGGCGGGCTCGCCGCTGTCGCGGATCTCCAGCTCGCGCGCGATGTGCTCGAGCGTGTCGAGATCGTCCGTGCCGCTGATCATAATGAGCCAGCCCTTTTCGCTGTTGAAGAGCAGGACGTAGTTTGCCCGCTCGTAGTTCCAGCGCTGGGTGCAGTGGGTGTAGTCGCTCGTAAGCGTAGTTACCTGCCAGTCGCCCCAGACTTCCTCCTTGACGGTGGTGACTTCGCCGTTGATGATGCGGCGGTGGTTGCCCGCACGCACATTCGATGCGCCCACAATATAGGGGATGCTGGAGCCCTCGCCCTGATCGGAGAGATAGATCGCCCAGCCCTCGGGGTCGGTAAAGCCGAAGTCCGCCTCCGACGGGAGGTAGAAGCAGCGAAACTCGGGCTGATTCGTGCGCTCGGCCGGGCCCTCGAACGTGAGCACCATCCCCGCGTCGGGGAAGCTGAGCTTGTAGTCGGTCTTAAGATTGCCGTCTTTGTCCACCGCGCGGTAATGGCCCGTCACAGGCTCCTCGGCCTTTTTAAGGCCCATGAACCAACCGGAGGCGGCGTAGGCCGCGGTGCCCATCAGGGCCGCGATCACGGCCACGAGCAGCAGCGTGCGCAGTGTCCGCTTTGCTTTCCTGTGGGGCTTCGGCTGCTCCGCCCCGATTTTTGCCATGACGGACGCATTTACGCGCCGGGCCATATCTTTATCGTCTGCCCCGAGACTTACGTCCGTCGGGCAGCATTCGTCCATGAGATCAGAGATTCGGATCTGCACAGCTGTACCCCCTTTCGCCGAAGTACTCCCGCAGGCGTTCCCGCCCGCGCCGTAGTCTGGTGCGCACCGTGGCGGCGTTCATGTCGAGCACGGCGGCAATTTCATCGGTCTTCTGATAGAGAAAATAGTGGCGTTTGAAAATCTCGCTGTCCGGCTCGCCGAGGGAGTCCACCGCCTCGCGTGCGATCGCGCTGAGCTCTTCGCGCAGGACGCTTTCCTCCATGCCGTCCGGCACGGTAATGTCCAGCACGTCGTCCTCCAGCGGCTCATTGAGCCGGTGGGAACGCAGGACATCCTTTGCGCAGTTGCGCACAACGGCGGCAAGCCAGGGCTTTAATTTCCCGGGCATGACCTCACCGCGGTGCTCCCAGAGCCGGACAAAGGCGTCGGAGACGGTCTCCTCCACGTCCTCGCGGCTCATCGGCGGGTCCATGATGTTGGAGGCGACGGTGTAGAGATAGGGCGTGTAAAAGCCGATGATCTCCGAAAGCGCCCCGGTGTCCCCGGCTTTCAGCTCACGCAGTATGGCGCGTTCGTTCATCCCTCGTACACCTCCCTGTTGGGGCCGAAGGGCAGGCTGCGGTCGGGTTCTGCCCGTGCCAGCTCGTCCGCTTCTCTGAACCTCACCAGATAGCGCCCCGGCAGCTTTTCGCTCCAAAAGGACAGCTCCGCGGGCGTCAGATGCACCACGCACACGCTCTCCGCTTTGTCAACGTATGTATAGATGTCCGAGTCGATGCCCCCAGCCCACAGGACCTGGGCAAGCATCAGCCCGTCCTGTGCCCAGCCGCTGGGGGTGTACTCCCGCAGGGTGAAGTCGCAGACCTCGTCCCGGGAAAGCTTTTCAAGCGCTTCGAGGGTTTCGCTCTCAAAGTAAAAGCAGCCGCGCTTTTCATAGGCTTTCAGGTCTTCCTCCGTCTGCTCGTAGAGACCACCCGGCCAGTAGTCCACATCGAAGCGCTCGCGCACCCCGTCATAGAGCTGCTCGAACGAAAAAGGCTCGCCCGCTTCCTCGCTCAGCTCAAAGAAGCGCGCCGGGGTCATGGTCACGACCGTGAGATAGTCCCAGATTTCCAGTCCATCCTGGAGCGTGTGCTGGGCGATCACCCGGGCGTCCACGCCGTCCAGGGCATCGAAGTACCGCGCCATGCGCATGGCCTCGCCCTCGTCCAGCTCAAAGCGGACGCTGTGCGGGACAAAGGGATACGGTTCGTCCTGCGGGAGATTGCGGAACATCTCCAGCTCGTCGCTCTTGGCGTAGAAGCGGCCGAACTTTTCTTTAAAATGCGCCCACATGTCCTCTATGCTTTCAAACTCCACATGCTCCGCTTCGCCCTCATAGACGGCCGTACTGTCGTTTACGCGCACATAGGGCGTGGCCTCGGGCGCGTGGGTGGGCCAGGGCTTTGTTATAGGCGAAGCCTCCGCCGCTGCGCTCAGGATGGTAAAGCTCAGGAGCGGGACCAGGATCAGACCAGATATCTTTCTCTTCATGGGTTTCTCCTTTTTCGCGTTTGATTGAGTACTCACCTATATAAACGGATCGGGAGAGGAAAATGTTTCAGGGAAAATAAAAAATATGGGTATCGGCTTAACTCAGCAAGAACCAGTTCCCGGTCTGTCATTGCGAACCAGTGACCGATGTCACGACAAGCGTGGATCGCGTCACGCGTTTCTCGCGCGTCGCGTTGGTGTGGCAATCCGTTGAACGCCTTGCCGCATTGCCATTCCCGGGCCTGCTGCGCGACGGCCCGCCAATGGCGCGGCTGCGGAGATTCCGTGCCGCCTTCATCTGCCGCAGGCAGCGGCGACCCGCAATCCTCCCAGCGGCCAGGTTTGATTTCTGAGTTGTTAAGGGCCTCCGGCGGGCGGATTGCCACGCCAGTGTGCGCACTGGCTCGCAATGACGGGATTAGCTGATTAAAGCCGATACGCATAATAAAAAATGTCATCCTGAGCGTAAGCGAAGGATCTTTGATACCCCGGTATCGGAGACTGTAAAGATCCTTCGCTGACGCTCAGGATGACAAAATCGGGAACGATTGTTTATCCCACCAGTTTCAATAAATCCTTGTCGCTGTAAACCTTGAGCTTCGGGAGGTTCTGCCGCTCCGCCCGCTGCTCGACCAGGGCCAGCATCAGATCATAATAGTCCGTTCCCGCCGCTTCCAGCTGCTGGGCCGTGTACGGGAGCTCTGTTTCCAGGTACTCCCGCAGGCTTCCCGCCGACTCCCCTCTGTGGGCGATGAGCCATTCCAGCGCATCATGCTCAGTGAGCGTGCGGTCTATGTAATACTGCCGCCCGCAAAGGCCGTAGAGCACGCGCCGCGCGTCCATGTAGCCGATGTCCATGTCGCGCCTCGCCTGCTCTGCGGTGAAGTTCAGCACATGGCCGAGATCGGCGTAGGTGCGGATGGTGGTGATGTTTACATTGTCCGGGATCTTGAAGTGCTTCTCCACGCCAAGGCTCGGCAGGCGCACGGCGATGATGTCCCTGTAGCCGTGCTTCACCAGCGCGTGCAGGGGGATGGCGTCCACAAAGCCGCCGTCGGCGTAGTATTTGCCGCCCAGCTTTTCGAGGCGGAAGCTCGGGTGGTAGGCGGAGGCCAGGAGCATGTCGCAGATCTCGTTTTCCGGCAGCTCGTTTACATGCACCTCCAGGCCCTTGCGGTCGGTAAGAGAGACGGTGGAGATATAGAAGTCCACGTCCGAGGTTTTGAGCTTGTGTTCGTCCACAACGCTGCGCACCCAGGCGCGAAGCGGCGACACGTCGAGCCCGCGGTTGAGGATGATATCCACCGCCTGGGGCAGCAGCTCCGACCAGTCGTCAGCCTCCAGCTTGCCCTCCAGCAGGTTCTTGAAGGTCCCGGCATCCAGACTGCCCAGGGAGATGACCTGGGACGGGTGGATGTTTCTCCAGCATTCCACGGCGCGCGGAAGATCGCGCATGGCCATCAGCGCCCCGTTGAGCGCCCCGACGGAGGTGCCGGACACCGCGTTATACTTCACGCCTGCCTCGTCCAGCGCCTTCCAAACGCCGATCTCATAGGCGCCCTTGGCTCCGCCGCCCTCGAGCGCAATGGCATAGGTTTTGCTCACGTCAAATTGCAGCCGCATGGCAGCACTCCCTTTCTGTTTTTATGTAGGCAACACCACACAATACGCCTGCGGCATCTTCCAGAAAATTTGTGCCCTGATTTCGTCACTTTTTCTTGAGGTACACAAAGTACATCTTCAAAAAAGTGCCATCATCAGAACGCAAATTTTCTCGGAATCTGCTCTTGCCGCATTGTGCGATGTTGCCTATATTATACCACAGGCGCAGCGCGGCTGTGGTATAATTTGTCACGTTTTTCGGTTGCCGCGTGAGCGGCGAGAAAAACGACCTGAATGCAATATAATAAGCGCAGCTGCGCTTATTATACCATATTCGGGGAGTGAAGTAAAACCAAAAGTATACTGCCTTATGTGTGAGTGAAATAATCTGCCGGAGGGGGCAATCAGAGGGGGAGTCCCCCTCTGATTTTTCGCCTCGCAAGGCGAAAAACAAATTAAACCCGTTTTTTCCGGGGGCGTGTACCTCGGAAAAAACACTTCTCAGCCTGCAAGTGTGCGAGCGTCTCCCGCAAGCGAATGCGCGCAGCAGGCTGCAATCTCCTCTCGTTTCGTGAAAATGCCATAAGGGCATTTTCATGAAACGATTATAGCATCCCCACGGCCCACAGCACCGCGAGCGTCACCGCCGCGCCGAGCAGGAAGGCGGCCAGCGGGCGCAGGCTCATGCGCTCCATGCCGGGCAGGGCGTCCTCGGTATAGCTCTCGGCGGCGCGGGCCGCCTGGCGCAGCAGCTCCTCCCGGCTGACACCGGGCTCTCTGAGGGCTTCGTCGCGGAGGATAAAGACCGCCTCACTGAACATGGGATCCGGGGTCTGCACCACCACCGCGCGGCGGAGCTTTCCCCGCAGACGCGGCGGCAGTGTACGCCGGGGAGAGCGGAAGACGAACAGCCCCTTCAGCCGTCCGGCAAAGGAGCGAAGGGGACTAGGCGGGCGGATCATGGCCGCTCCTCCACCCGCACCGTCACGACCGTCATGTCGTCGAGCGCGCCGTACAGCTCCTCCGCCTGCTTGAGTACCGCCCGGGCAAGGCCCTTCATGTCGTCAAAGCCCTGTAAGAGCAGGTTCTTGAGCCACTCATCCTCGGAATCGGCGATCACACCGTCGGTGGCGATGACGGCGGTGCACCCGGGTTTTAAGCGCATGCGCACCACATCGGGCGCGGTGCCCTCCCCGGCGGAGAGTCCCGCGGCCAGGGTCTCGCCCTTGACGCGGCGGATGTTCCTTCCCGCCAGCACGTAGGAGGGCGCCGCCCCGTATTTATAAAAGCTGGTCTGGCCCGTGAAGAGATCCACGCACATGAGATCGACCGTTGCAAAGCCCCAGCTCTCCGCGTCGCGCAGAAGGAGCACCGAGTTTAAAAGCTTCATGGCCACGGCGGGTTCCATCCCGGCGCGCAGGAACTTTTCCAGAATGCCGATGACCCGGCGGCTGTCCTCGGCAGCCTCGTCCCCGCAGCCCATGCCGTCGGAGAGGATGACGCACAGGACCCCGGCGTCGGTTTTGAAATACGTCCCACGGTCGCCGCTGACCTTTTCGCCCTGCTTCTTCATCGCCGCAATGCCGACAGAGACCGCAAGGGGCTCGGCCTCCAGAAGCTCCAGGCGCGAGGCGTCCTCCTCCGGCCTGACCGGCTGGCACAGGCGCACGCCCGCGATCTCGGAAAGCTTTTCCAGATACCCCTCCTCATGCAGCAGGGGAGACAGCCGCCCGCTTTCGATCACGATGCGCAGCCTCCCGCCCCCGTCCCGGTAGACGGCGGCGTCCGCGTCGATCTCGAGGCTCCGGAGATAGCGCAGCAGGCGGCGCTCGACCATGGGGTCGGCCCCGCTGACGCTGCCGAGCTCGGCGGCAAAGCGCTCCAAAAGCTGGGACACATCCGCAAATTGTCCCCAGGCCACGCTCCGGTTCTCCGCAAGCCGGGCGCGAAGCTGCCGCCGGTAGCTCATGCCCCGCAGCTCTCCGTTCACGGCTGCGACGAAGGCGGGAAGCCCTATGCACTTTTCCCGGAAGTAGCCGGGCAGGTCCTCCACCGCGAGGCTGCCGTGCTCGACCATGGCCTTCGTCGCGTCGTTGAGGGCGGAGAGGGTGTCCACGTATTCCGCGTTCCAGCAGCGGTTTTTGAAGCGGCAGCCCACGCACACCTCGTCGGCGGCCCGGTCGAAGATGCGGGCGATGTTCTCGTCGTTGACCGGCGCGGTCACGTTTTTGCGCACGGTCTCGAACAGTTCTCCGTAGGCCTCGCTGAGCCTGCGCAGGCGTGAGGCCTCAAAACGCCTGAGGCCCGATTCTCCGCAGCCCCGGTCCATGCCCTGGAGCACCACCCCCACGCGGTTTAAGAGCGAGGCGGGCAGGATCATGAAGATGACCGAGGCGCAGAAGGTCTCGAACAAGGCGCTCACCGGCTGGACATAGCCCCACGCGCACACTGTCGCGAGCGCCCCTGCAAGGACGAAGGACAGCACGTACACCACGCGCCCGTGCCGCCCGAATACGCCCGACAGCAGCCCTGAGAAGGCGTAGGCCATGGTGTAGTAAAGCGGACCCTCACCGGAGAGATCCATGGAAAGGCCCAGCACCGTCCCCACCGCGGCACCCGTGAGCATACCGCCCTTCATGGCGGAGGTCATCACCAGCAGCAGCGCAAGAAATCGCCCCAGCGACACCACGCCGAAGAGGACCACCCGCGACAGAGCCATCAGCGCGCAGGAGGCCAGCACCATCAGCGAAACCGAGTGCTTGAGCTCCGCGGTCTCCGAGGTGCGAAGCGTTGCGTCCAGCGCGTCGCGGAAGAAGTAGGTCCCGCCGAAGGCCAGCGTCAGCTCCAGGAAAAGCTCCGCTATCACCGGCGCCGCCCCGCCCTCGAAGGCAAAGCTGCCGAGAAAGCCCGTCAGGCCCATCACGAGGGCTGCGGCGGCGGGCATGAAGTATTCGCTCTTATACGCGCCGGACTCGTGAAAAACGAAGGCGATGGTATACACCAGCACCGAGGCCGCGATGTAGCGGATGCCCCATTCCAGCCCGCCGCTCAGAAGATACCCCAGGGACGCCCCCAGCAGCGCGAACACCCCGCCAAGCCCCGCTCCCGAGCAGGCCACCATCGCCATGCCGAAGGGCGCGCCGCCCGACAGCACGCGCGCGCAGGCCATGACCCCGCCCATGAGCAGATACAGTCCCGCCCGCCCGGCGAGAAAAAAGCGTCGGTCCATGCCCTCCGCCGTAGCGCGCAGCCCGGCAGCCTTTCCCTGTCCCCCAAGATCCATGTCTATGCCCTCCAGAGTTTACATAAGATACGATCATTATAGTTATGTAACGTGGCGAAGAAGGGCGTTTGGTGCTGTTGATTCCGCAATCATTTATGGGAAAGCGGAAAGCAAATTAAAAAAGTTGTAATCAGCCCCAAGGCATGGTAAAATATTTAAATCTGTTATAACTGGGAGGTGTTCCGGTTGGAGGAAAACGAAAAGCTTGCACAGGGCGAGGGCCTTGACTATGAGTCCCTTGTCGAAAAGCAGACCGATCAGCTGGAGGAGCTGCTGGACCGCCATGACATGAAGGAGCTGCAGCGCCGCATGGAGGAACTCAACGAGTTCGACGTGGCGGAATTTCTCTCCAGGATCGACGACAACCGCATGCCCATGGTCTTCCGCCTGCTGTCGAAGGAGACCGCGGCGGACGTTTTCGCAAACTTTGAAGCGCCCGAGCAGGAGCGCATCATCAATTCCATCACCGACTCCGAGCTTGCGGGGATCATGGAAGAGCTGTACGTCGACGACGCGGTGGACATTGTCGGGGAGCTGCCCGCAAATGTCGTCAAGCGCGTCATGCGCGCCGCCACTCCCCAGACCCGCAACCTCATCAACCAGTATCTGCGCTATCCGGAAAACTCCGCCGGCAGCATCATGACGGCCGAGTTTGTGGATCTCAAGAAATACATGAGCGTCAAGGAATCCATCGCCCGCATCCGGCGCATCGGCGAGGACAAGGAGACCATCTATGTCTGCTTTGTCATCGCGGCCGACCGGCGGCTGGAGGGCATCGTGACGGTGAAGGACCTGCTGCTGGCAAGCGACGACACCATCATCGAGGATCTGATGGAGACCAACGTGGTCTTCGCCTCCACCACCGAGGACCAGGAGAGCGTGTCGGCGAAATTTGCCGACTACGACCTGATGGCCCTGCCGGTCGTTGACAACGAGCGGCGGCTTGTGGGCATCGTCACCGTCGACGACGTCATGGACGTCATGGAGCAGGAGGCCACCGAGGACATGGAAAAGCTCGCCGGTATGCTCCCCTCGGACAAGCCCTATTCCCGCACGGGCATTGTGGAGATCTGGAAAAACCGCATTCCCTGGCTCATGTTCCTCATGCTCTCGGCCACCTTCACCAGCATGATCCTGACCTCCTTTGAAGACATGCTCGCCGTGCAGGCGGGGCTGGTCGCCTTCATCCCCATGCTCATGGGCACCGGCGGCAACTCCGGCGCCCAGGCATCCACCGCGGTCATCCGCGCTCTGTCCCTGGGCGATATCGAGCCGCGCGACGCATTGAGTGTGGTGTGGCGTGAGCTGCGTGTCGCGTTTCTCTGCGGCGTTGCCCTCGCGGCGGTGAACTTTGTAAAGATGCTCCTGCTCGACGGGATGCTGCTGCACAACGACGCTGTCACGGTCCCCGTGGCGGCCACCGTCAGCATGTCCATCGTGTTCATCGTCCTCTTCGCAAAAAGCGTGGGCTCGATGCTGCCGATCCTGGCCGAGAAGCTCGGCGTGGACCCCGCCGTCATGGCAAACCCGCTCATCTCCACGGTGACGGACGCGGTGTCCCTGCTCATCTATATCTATGTGGCAAAGCTCATTCTTCATATATGACTGTGCTTTATTCCCGGAAACGGAGGAGAGAACAATGGACGAGAGCGTAAATCAGGCGCAGGCAGAACGGACGCCCGTCAGCCGCGCTTCGGCTTTTTTTATAAAACATGCCGAACGCGGCGCATACTGTATCCTGCTGATGTGGTGCATGCTGCCGGTCGCGGCAGGTATTGTGTTCGTTATTCAGGGCGCGCTCGGCAAATATCTCACCAAGGAAGAGATCCTGAGCCGCGGCATGGAGTTTGGCCATATCAACAACACGATTGCGCTGAAGGCGTACCAGACCATGTTTTTTGTCCTCGGCGCGGTCACGCTGCTTTATATGCTGCTGTGCCTGGCGCTTTCCCACAGACATTTTTTCAGCCTCTCATCCGCTAAGGAGCAGCCCTGGTTCTACCTGCTGGCGGCGATGCTGGCGTGGGCGGTGCTCTCCTCGGCGGCGTCCGACTATCTGTATAACGCCGTCACCGGCACCGGGTACTTCCGCGATGGCCTTGCCAGCTTTTTTGTCTATGGCAGCGTCTTCCTCTGTGCTACCATCGTGCAGAGAGAGTCCTGGCGCAGGCATATCCTGTGGACATTCGCAGGCGTGATCAGCCTGATGGCGCTGCTCATGATCGTCCAGGAGAAGACACACCCCGCCTTTCTCGACTATGTCTTCTCCGCGAGCCGGGCCGTGGTGTTTAACCAGTTCAATCACTTCGGCTATATGCTGAGCATGGCCTTTGCCGATATGATCGGCCTGCTGCTGTTTGACCGTCCGTGCGGAAAGGGACAGCGGGTTTTGTATGTTGCCCTCGCAATGATTTTGGCCTATGCCCTGGCTGTCAACGACACCTTCGGGGCCATCCTTGCGGCGGCCCTTTCCATGCCGGTGATGCTGCTGCTCTATGTCTGCTCCGGGAGAAGGATCAACAAACGCGCGGCAGCGCTGGTGCTGGCGCTTGTGGTGCTGGCGGGGATCTGCTTTTTCGCCTTCGTGCCCGCCGGGGGAAGGCTCCTGAATAACTTCACCGAGCTTGGCCGCGATCTTGCAAAAATCGCCGCCCGTGCCGAAGACGCGGGCAGCGCCGGCACAGGCCGACTTGAATTATGGCGGGACACCCTGCAGAGGATCTCCGAACGTCCTGTCTTCGGTTACGGTCCCGAGGGATTCATCGGCAAAAATGCCATTACAGATGAAAAGCGCCCGCACAACGAATATCTGGCGGTCGCGGGCTATCTGGGCATCCCGGCGCTTGTGCTGTACCTTGCGGCGCTCATTACGCTGATTGTCCGTCAGTGGCGGCGGCTCAAGCGGCTCAAGCCCACGACGCTTGTCGCCGCAGGCATGACGGCGGCCTATCTGATGTCCGCCTTTGTCGGCAACTCTGTTTTCAATACAGCGCCGTATTTCTGGCTTTTCCTGGGACTGACTGCCGCCGTCTGCGAGGGGGAGACCCCGCTGCTCTGCCCGACGGAGGAGAGCGCGGAACACGGCGGGAAGGGGACAGGCCTTGTGATACTGCTCGGGCTTGCGCTGTGCGTCCTGCTCGGCATTGCGGCGGGTCTCAGCCTGAAAAAGGAGCGGGACCTGGAGCTTGAGGATCTGCGCACCATGCGCGACGCCGAGACGGCGGCAAGGGAGGCGATCGATCCCGCCGCGCTCGGAGAGGAGACCGAATATTACTGGTACGACAAACAGGGAGGGATAATCTATCCCGCCTACCTGGCCCGGACCGCGCCCTGCGGCATGGGAAGCGCGAACAGCGGAGGGGGACTTCTGGCCTTTTATAAGCAAAACGGCTTTGCTTATCGCTATGACGAGAGCGCGGATTATACCGGCAAGACCATACTTGTTGCGGTCGCGCCCAATGGCGATGGCGACATGAAGGTCGGGGTGGTCTGGTACGGGCCGGACAACTGAAAGGAGAAAACCATGCACATCCCAAGCGGCGCGAGCCAGACGGTGGAGCTGCTGTCGTTTGAAACGGCCCTGGCCATCTCCGGGCAGGGGGACAGCTACGACAGGAGCCGCTGGCTGTATGTGCCCGATTTTTACACCGAATACCGTTACATACTCGGAACCGTTGGGGCAAACCCGCTCATCTGCATCGGTGTCAACCCCTCCACCGCCGAGCCCGGCAATCTGGACAACACCCTCAAGTCCGTGCAGCGCATCGCGGACTTCAACGGCTTTGACAGCTTCATCATGTTCAATGTCTACGCCCAGCGCGCGACCCGGCCGGACGACATGGACCGCGTGCTCAATGAGCGCCTGCACCGGGAGAACATGGCGGCCTTCCGCCATGTTCTGTCCCGGGTGGACGCGGGCTGCCGCCCCACCATCTGGGCGGCCTGGGGCGCGGTGATCGAAAAGCGGCCCTATCTGCCCGGCTGTGTGCGCGACATGGTTTCGGCAGGGGAGGAGTACGGCGCGCGCTGGGTGTGTGCGGGCAAATGCTCCAAGGCGGGGCATCCCCATCATCCGCTCTATCTGCGAAAAGATGAGCCGGTGCGGGACTTTGACGTGAACACGTATCTGGATCTGATCGGAGGCTGAAGCATGGATATACGCGAGGCGATCCAAAGCTATATCCCCTTTAACGAGCAGGAGGAAGCCGACAAGGCGCTGATCCTCGATTTTCTCTCGAAAAACGACGACGCCTTTTACCGCAGCAATCTTGCTGCCCACATGACGGCCTCGGCCTGGGTGGTCAATCCCGCGCGGGACAAGGTGCTGATGGTATATCATAAAATCTACGACTCCTGGTCCTGGACCGGCGGCCACGCCGACGGGGATGAGGACCTGGCCCGTGTCGCCCTGCGCGAGGTGAAAGAGGAGACCGGGGTAAAATCTGCCCGGCTCCTGAGCGGGGACATCTTCTCCCTGGAGTCCCTCACCGTGGACGGCCACGAAAAGCACGGCGCCTATGTGCCGAGCCATCTGCACCTGAACGTCACCTATCTGCTGGAAGCGGACGACGGGGACGCGCTCACCGTCTGCGAGGAGGAAAACAGCGGCGTGCGCTGGTTCGGCCTCGAGGAGGCGCTGCTGGCTTCCTCGGAGCCGTGGTTTGTCGAGCGCATCTACCGCAAGCTCAATGAGAAGCTGCGCGCGCGTTTCGCGTAATATCTCCTGCCTGCGGCGGTAAACTGTAAGGGGAGGTGACAGCCGTGGAACAACTGAAGAACTGGCTGTATGAGCTGGTTGTGTTTATTGCCCGCGTACATGATGCGGTGGCGGATTATAACCGCACCCTCTCCTCTCCGCTCACGGACAAGGAGATGCACTTTGTCGTAATCGGCGGGTTCGGCCTGCTGTTTTTCCTGCTGATCCTGCCGCTGTTCATCTTCCTTACTCGGAAAAACAGAGCGGGCCTTATGGCGTGGCTGCTCACATTTATGACGGTGATGTTTGTCACCTTTGCCATTGAGATCGGACAAAAAATGACCGGCACCGGCGGCATGGAACTGGCCGACATTGTCTACGGCGCTGTCGGCTTTCTCGCGGCCTCCGCTGTTCTCGGGATCCTGTATCTGGTGTATCTGCTGATCCGATGGCTGCTTGAAAAATAACGCGCCTTTTACCGGATAATGACGGTAATGATCATTGGGCAGAAAGAATTGACAATCCGCCTGTTTCTGATTATATTCAATATATCCGTTCGTTTATGAATGTTGGGGGAATCTGTAATGAAAAACACACTGTGCAAGGCATTCACCCTGCTGCTGTGTCTCGGATTATGCCTGTGCTTTGCCTCCGCTGCCTGGGCCGCGGAGCTTGAAACGCAGGTCTGGCCCGATGATGTCATAGTCGGCTTTGAAGACGCGGATCCACCGATCGTGATCGACACACCATACAAATACGCCCTGATCGAGCTGGAAAAAGAATTTCCCACGCAGCTCACCGTCCACACGGGCGGCACCGTCTTCTTCGAGCGCGGCGACGACAATGCCGTCCTGATCCGCCGTGTCGAGCCCGCGGTGACAAAGCACATAGATGCCGCTTGGCAATGCCTCGAAAACTACGACGAGGATCTGGATGTCTTCCACTTTGTTCCCGTGCTGGAAGGAGAGAGCCTCGCGGAAGGCGTCGAGCTGCCGATGATCACGGTCAACGTTCTGGGCCGTATCCAGATCCCGCCGCTGCCCATGATTCCCGAAGACGCCTTCGGCCATATTCCCGATTTCAGCTATGCCCCTGTTCCCCGCGCCTCGCTCCCCGCAAAATACAACGGATATGAAGAAGGCGTTTTGCCCCCGGTGCGCAATCAGAACCCATACGGCACCTGCTGGTCCTTTGCGTCCATTGCGGCGGTGGAGGCGGATCTCATTCATGACGGCAATGCAGGTACTGACATCGACCTGTCCGAGCTGCACCTGGCCTATTTTACCTACCACGACTTTTTTGATGAAAAGGGCTGCAACGAAGGCGACAGTGTTGTCCTCAACGGTGCGGATTATCTGAACGCGGGCGGAAGTCCCTTTAACGGCGGCCTGAGCCTGGCAAACACGCTCGGCCCCGTTTCGGAATCCGAAGCCCCCTACAGCTCCGCCGCCGGGTATGCGCCCTCTGCCGCCGCCGGACGTACCGGCTGCTGTCAGATCACAAACTTTTACACGTATGATCTGAACAACAGGGCTTCCGTCAAGAGCGCCATTCTGGAGCATGGCGCGGTCGCAGGCGCTTATTACTCCGACGAGCGGTATTACAGCGCCTCCAACAATTCCTACTATTATTCCGCTGCCTCTTTCGGCACCAACCACATCATCGCCATTGTCGGCTGGGATGACAACTTTTCCTCCGGCAGCTTTTCCAGGGGCACACCTGCGGGCGACGGCGCCTGGCTCATCCGCAACAGCTGGGGTGTCAACGGCTACAACTACGCCGGGTACTTCTGGATGTCCTATTATGACAAGAGCCTCGCGGCAGCAGTCTTTGGATACGATACGCAGGTATCGCGTTACGACCACTGTTATGCCTACGACAATGCGCTCCCTGTGTGGTACTGGACAGTCGGCAACGGCACTGCGATTTCACAGGTATTCAGCGTGGACGCAGGAGAAGAGATTCAGGCGATCGGCGTATACTGTGAGACGGCCTCCGCCAATCTCAGCTTTACCGTGTCCTGCGGTACCGCCGGCACCGCAGCGGAGCTTCAGATCGGCGATCCCGGCTATTACCTGGTGCCGCTCTCAAAGCCCCTGTTCGTCCCGGAGGGAGCGGCGGTAACGGTATCCTATGTTATCACCGGCGACGGCGAGCTGCATATCAACACGGAGGGCCCCGGCGAATACCCGGGCTACGCCGGCGGCAGCTCCGTCAATATCCTGTTCAACGCCTCCCGCGGCAGCGGCATGCGTATAAATGGTTATATTCAGGATCAGGACGCGCGCATCAAGCTGTTTACAAACGACATGCCCTTCACCGGCCCCGACCTTGTCCTGCCCGACGATCTGACCGCCATCGAGAAGGAGGCTTTCAGCGGCGGCGCGTTCACCTATGTCAGGCTGCCCGATAACGCGGTCTCCATCGGCTCCCGCGCCTTTGCCAACTGCCCGAACCTCGCCTACATCCATATTCCGCCGCAGGTCACGGGTATCAGCCCGGATGCCTTCGACGGCCTCGAGGATCTGACGATCCTCGGCGTTGAAACCAGCTATGCGGATACATTTGCGCAGGAGCACGGGATCACCTTCATGGCGATCCTTGACGACGGCTCGACCGACAGCGTGATCGACTCCAACGACTGATGCCGCCCGGCACCCGCATTTGATAAATACCGCATGGACTGTCTCAAAGCGTTTATCGTTTTGTCGTCCTGAGAAATAAAGTGATGAAGGATCTTTCTTTTGAAGGTTTCTGCAGACTTTCAGAGAAAGATCCTTCACTTGCGCTCAGGATGACAGGTGTTTTGAGGCAGCCTCTTTTTTTTCCTGACGCATTGACAAGCAGTCGTTTTCAGGTTATATTAAAAATGGAATGATTTACACATTAATTTTTTCAACCAGGAGGACATGCCATGAAACGTATGCTTCGCGCAGTACTGCCCCTGCTGCTATGCCTCAGTCTGTGTCTGATCCTGTTCCCCTGTGCTTTCGCCGAAGGGACGGAAAAAAACTATGGCGAGGATACCATTGTTGGCTTTGATACAAGCGCTTTTTCAGAAACTATCGACCTTGACCACAAATACGCCTTAGTTGAGCTGAAAAAGCAATTCCCAGCGCGCTTGACTGTCCATTTGGGTGGTGTAGTCACCTACACGAAGGACGGTGACGGTGCAGTCATCATCTCCGGCATAGAAGGAGCAGTTCCTCAGGTAATTGACGTCTCCTGGGAATGCGTGGAGAACTACGACAAGCACGGAGATGTCTTCCATTTTGTTCCGGTTCTCGGAGACTATGAGCTTGCCGATGCATTGGAAAAGCCAGTCATAACCGTGAACGTGCTGGGCCAGCTTCCGATCCCGCCGCTGATGCCCATCAGCATGGAGCGGGAGCGTCCTACTCCCTGGGTTATTTCCGATGACCGGCGGTATGACAGTGACGGGTATCCCAGCGCCTACAGCAACAAAGCCAGCATGCCCTCGATCCGCGATCAGAACCCCTACGGGACCTGCTGGGCCTTTGGTACCATCGCTGCGGTGGAGGGCGATCTTATTCACGACGGAGCCGCCGACACGAGTATCGACCTTTCCGAGCTGCACTTAGCGTACTTTACCTACCACGACTTTTATGACGAAAAGGGCAATAATATTGGCGATACCATCACTATAAATCCGTCTGTAATCACAAGGCCGGACGGATCGACCGTACTCACCTATCTGGAAAATGGCGGTTCCACTTATTATGCATCTCAGACACTGGCAAACATGCTCGGCCCGGTTGCAGAGTCACAAATCCCTTACAGCAACGCCAACGGCAACGAACCGTCCGCAGACGAGGGGCGGCTTCGCGGCCCGGTTCAAGTCACTGACGTTTACTATCTTTACACGGACGATATGGGCGCGATAAAGGACGCAATCATATCACACGGCGCAGTCTCTGCCGCTTTCCACGCAGCCGATGAAGACTATGAGGACTTCTACAGCTCACAATTTAACTGTTTTTATTATCCCACAGAGGTCGGAACCAATCACGTCATTTCGCTGGTCGGCTGGGACGACAGCTTCCCTGCAAGCAACTTTGTCACTCGGCCCGAAGGGGACGGCGCATGGCTCGTGCGCAACAGCTGGGGTGTTAACGCAGACAGCTATTGGGGTTACTTCTGGCTTTCCTATTATGACAAGAGTCTTGGCAGGGATATGTACGCATTCGACGTGCAGCCCTGGCAGTATGATCACTGCTACGCCTGCGACAACAGTCCCGCAACATTTTGGCGAGGAGCCTATAATGACGGTGTGGTCCTTTCCCAGACCTTTCAAGTTGACGGCGGGGAGCAAATTGAGGCTATTGGCTTTACACTTGAAGATGCGGACACGACTGTCGGCTTTTCTTTAACTTCTGGCGGCAAGACCGTCACCGCAACAGCCAATTCCGGCTCCGGCGGTTACCACCTCGTTCCGCTGTCGGAGCCGCTTGTCATCGCGGAAAGATCTGCTGTTACCCTGGAAATGGAGTATATCTCCGCGCCGAATGGTGCCTATGCCTACGGTGAGGCTGCTGGCAGCATCGGTGCTGTCACTGCTTCCACTGCATGCGGCAGCGGTGGTTTGCTGGCTGACGGTTCTATTGTGGAAGACGCGAATGGTTTGGCGGTAGACGGACGTCTCAAGCTTTTCACCAAAGATGCAAACATCAGCGACATTGCCATCAATAAGACAAACTTCCCCGATGACGTCTTCCGTGCCTATGTGGCGGAAAAACTTGATCTGAACAAGAACGGCTATCTGGGTAATGACGATATCGACCTGGGTCTGATAATCGATTGCTCCGGAACCGAGGAGACTCCCGGAAAGATTGCTTCTCTCAAGGGCATCGAGTTCCTGACGAATTTGAGACTGCTCAATTGCAGCTACAATAACCTTACCGAGTTGAATCTCGACAGCAACACCGAACTGCAGGGTCTGAGCTGCTCTCACAACAACCTTACGCAGCTGAGCATTCAAAATAATCCCAAGCTCGAGACGCTCATGTGTTCAAACAACAAATTGTCTTCTCTCTCTCTGGAAAAAGCCCCGGCGCTCAAGTTCCTTCTGTGTGACAGCAATCAGCTCGAGACACTCAGCTTCAAAAACAATGACGCGCTCGACGGATTGATGTGCAACGACAATAAACTCAAGAGTCTCGATCTCAACAACTGCAAAAATCTGACAAGCCTGTACTGCCCGAACAATGCGCTTGAGACGTTAAATATCAGTGTTGTTCCGAAGCTTGCCGGTTTGGGCTGCGCCGGCAACCCCTTGACAAGTGTCAATCTCTCCTCCTGCCCCGCTCTGGTCCATGCCTTCTGCACCGCTCAGCCCACAGAAGACGAGGGAATTGTGACGTATTCGGATAACAACAATAACACCATTATCTGTGACAGCACCCTCAGTCTTGCCGTCACGGGTCTGCTTGAGCTGCCTGGCGATTTGACAGCCATAGAGGAGGAAGCCTTCACCGGCGGCAGCTTTGTCTATGTGAACGTCCCGAGCAGTACTGTTTCCATTGGGCCGCGAGCCTTTGCTGATTGCCCGAACCTGCGCTATGTCTTTATCCACGACGGCCTGGACATCGACCCGAGCGCCTTCGCGGACACGGTAATCACAGTCAACTCTGACATGGTTTCGCAATCATAAAATTTCAGCCTGATACAGCGCATGGGCGCGTTGCAAAATGGGGTTGTACCTGTAAATGTGATACTTCCCGGCAGTAGGGGAGGGGCGCCTGTGCCCTCTATGGGTATGCCCCTCCCGCGCACGACAGACTTGAACTACGAAAAATGTACGGCGATTTCGTAAAATGCTACGATTTCGCCGTACATTGTTTTTTATGGTTGTGCTGTACTGCCGGGAGGGGCATACCCATAGAGGGCACAGGCGCCCCTCCCCTACGCTCATAAGGCTGTGTTTTGTGAAAACGGGTATTTTGCAACACGCCCATGTTTTCACAGCAGATTTTTATGTTCCTCGTAAAACTCCCGGTAGTCCTTGAGCATGTACTTCAAAAGGTTCGGGGTGTCGAGCTGGTAGGGACACTTGGAGGCGCAGGAGCGGCACTCGAGGCAGTCCTCGATCTTGTTCATCTTGGCCTGCCACTCGGGCGTCATGTACTGCTGCCAGGGGGAGCGGCGCAGGAGCATGTTCATGCGCGCGCAGTTTCGAATCTCGATGCCCACGGGACACGGCATGCAGTAGCCGCAGCTGCGGCAGAAGGAGCCGGACAGCTCCTGGCGCTCCTTCTTGATAAAGGCGTCCAGCTCCGCGTCCATGTGCGGGTCCTCCTCGGCAGCGTCGAGCCAGGCCTGCAGCTCCTCCAGCTTCTGGATGCCCCAGATGGGGACCACGTTGTCATAGAGGTTCATGAAGGCGTGGCAGGCGCGCACATTGGTGAGCATGCCGCCCGCGAGGCCCTTCATGGCGATGTAGCCCATGTCGGCTTCTTTGCACTTTTCGGCGAGGGCCAGGTCCCGCTCGGAGGAGATATAGCTGAAAGGGAACTGTAGCGTCTCAAACCAGCCGGACTTGATGCAGTCCTCGGCCACCTGGACGCGGTGGGTTGTGACGCCGATGTGACGGATCCAGCCGCGTTCCTTCGCCTCCAGCGCCCCGGCGTAGGCCCCGTCCGGGTCGTTGGGATCGGGCACCTCCGGCACCTGGTGGAACTGGAAGAGGTCGATGTAGTCGGTCTTCATCATTTTGAGGCTGTTTTCGATGTGGGCGAGCACCCCAGCCTTGTCGCGCGCGGCGCTCTTGGTGGAGATCACGATCTGATCGCGCACATCGCTGAGCGCAAGGCCGATCTTCTCCTCGCTGTCGGTGTAGGCGTTGGCGGTGTCGAAGTAGCGGATGCCGCCGTCGTAGGCCGCCTGCAGGAGCTTCACGGCGTAATCCTTGTCACAGCGCTGCACCGGCAGGCAGCCCATGGAGGTCTTGGTGACGACAAGGCCGGTTTTTCCGAGTGTGAGTGTTTTCATGTATATTTCCCCTTTATATCTTGGTTTGTGCCGGAGAAGTTCAGAGGAGCCCGCTCCTCTGATTTTTCGCCTCGCAAGGCGGAAAACAAATACAATCCGTTTTGGGGGCAGCTTTGCCGCCTCAAAAACACCCTGTGCAAATCATATTCGCAATTGAATGTTAAAACGGCCAGGTCGGCAGCCAGGATCTTAATATGCTGCGGCCGACAGGGATTCCCGCCAGCACCGGGAAGAACAGCACGAAGACCGCGGTACTCAGCAGCACGAAGCCGTCCACATATAGCTTTCCGTACCGGACATTGCGCTCCATCAAATCAAAGCAGCGGCCCAGAGCCAGGGCCAGAAACACGGTGCAGGGGAAATAGTGATAGGCGAAGGTCAGGCGCGGCACCAGCACCCAGGGCAGCAGCTGGGCCAGATACCCCAGCAGGATGAAGGCCGACACCTTATCCCGCCGCGCAGCACTGAGGTAGCCCAGCACGAACAGTGCCAGCAGTCCGCCCCAGCAGAGCACGGGATTGACGAAGGCGCCGAAGCTCACCGTCCGCCCATCCGCGAGATAGTCCAGATAGTAGAGGATGGGCCGGATATCCAGCAGCCACTGGTACCAGTGGGAGGAATAGGGATGGGTGGCGACGAGCTGAGAGTGGTAATTGAACATATAGCGCTGGTTGTCCAGCACGATGTTCAGGTAATCGCGGCTGAAAAGATTCGTCTTTCCCTGGGCAGCGCCGTAGGGGATGTAGGACAGATAATAGATCAGGCCCGGCACCAGGATGAAAAACACCACGCAGAAAAGCGCGTTTTTCACAAAGCCCCGGAAATCCAGCCGCCCGGCCCGCGCCTCGCGGATCACCCACAGCGCCCAGATCACCGCAAGGCCCGCCCCGGCGTAGAAGCAGGTCCACTTGCTCGCGGCGCCGAGGCCGAAGCTCACCCCGCAAAGGGCGAGGTCTCTTAGCCGCCCCTCACTGACGAACAGATACATGTACAGGTACATCAGCAGGATGAAGAAGACGGCGTAGGTGTCGATGGTGGAGATGCGCGTCTGGACAAAGTGCATGAAGTCCGTCGCCATCAGGATCATGCAGGCGGCGGGCGTGATGCGTCCGCCGAAGAGTTTTTTGGCAAAGTAGTAGAGGATCGGCAGCATCAGCACGCCGAAGAGCGTCCCGGAAAAGCGCCAGCCGAAGGGCGTCATGCCGAAGAGCTTGATGCCGAGGCCGATGATCGCCTTGCCGAGCGGCGGGTGCGTGATCTCATAGGGATACACGCCGTTGAGCTGCTCCCAGGCTGTGCGGGCGTGGTAGATCTCATCGAAGTAGCTGGAGTTCATGAAGGTCTGGCGCTTGGGGCACAGGTCCTGCTCATCCGCAAGCTCCGGATGGCTTGCGCTGAGTGCAATGGTCTCCCCGTCCTCTGTCTTCGCCACGACCTCGCCGAGCCAGACATTGCCCCTGCCGAGAATGCGCAGCGTGCCGCCGGTCACCGGCTGCGGGAGTTCTACCTCGTGCCACTTGAGCACGTCTCCGTGACTCTGCTCCAGCTCGGCCAGGTGGAGGTTATGGCCGTCCGTATCGGTATAGTCGATGCTGTAGTCGCCGATGCCGACGCCGGAGAAGATCATCAGCTTTGCCGCCGCGCCGCCGTCCGGGTCAAGCCCGAACTGCGCGGTCTCGTTTTCCATTCTGACAAAGCTCTCGGGCGAAGCGGTGTTGCCGAGACCCATAAAGGCCGCGACGGCGTAGACGAGGGTTACGCCCGCCACGACCAGCCAATCCGCGCGGTCCATGCGGCGCGTGCCTCCGCTTAAGCTGCAGGTGCGCAGGTCGGGCAGGAGCATGAAGAAGACGGTGATGAGCAGAAAGCAGGCGGCGGGCAGAAAGTATTTCGTGATTTCAAACATAGGCGTTCCGGTACGGCTGCAACAGCATCCTCCGCATTGTCAGCCTGAGGAACAAAGTGACGAAGGATCTTTCTCTTGGAGCTTTTCACAAGCCCCCGGTGAAAGATCCTTCGCTTACGCTCAGGATGACATGGAAAATGAGACAGCGCGCTTTCCTTAGAGTGTTTTCAGAATCTCGTGCAGCTCGTGTACGTCCTTGAGGACATAATCCGGCTTGCGCTCGGCAGCGTCCACCATGGCCTGATCGGTCTCGCCGGACAGCACCAGCACGGACACCGAGCCCGCGTTCTGGGCCACGGCGATGTCGGTATAAATCCGGTCGCCCACGGCGCAGATCTCGGCGTTCGGGATGCCGGTCATCTCGGAGATGACGTCGATCATGTTGCGGTTGGGCTTGCCGATATAGTTCGGCTCCACGCCGGAGGAGGCGGTGAGCAGGGCGCAGATGCTGCCGCAGTCGGGCAGGACCTCGTCGTGCGGCATGGGGCAGACCCAGTCGGGGTTTGCCGCGATGAAGGCAGCGCCCCGGCGCAGGAAGTGACAGGCCTTGTCGAGCTTTTCGTACACAAGCTCCGTGTCGAAGCCCTGCACCACCACGTCCACCGTGTCGGCCTCGGTGTGGCCCAGCTCGTCGTTGACGAGGTTCACGCCGTAGCTCTTGAGCTCCCGGTAGAAGGCCTTCGTGCCCGCCAGATACACGCTTGCGCCGGGGTGGCGCTGGTTTAAGTACATGCCGGTGGCCATGCCGGAGGTGAAGACGTTCTCACGCTCACAGGGGAAGCCCAGGCGCTGCAGACGGGTGATGTAATCCTCGCCCGCGCGGGAGGAGTTGTTGGTCAGGTAGATGTACTTCTTGCCGAGCCGCGGCAGATCCTCCATCAGCTCGATGGCGCCCTCATAGACATTGTCCCCCAGATACAGGGTCCCATCCATGTCGAAGAGGAACAGCTTCGTATTTTTCAGTTTTGTGTAATCCATTTCTTTCTCCAATCAGCTTTCTTGCCTCCCCCTTTGGGGGAGGTGGCATTCGCCGTCTCACGCAAGGCGAATGACGGAGAGGGTCCTCCGACTTTGCAGCATGTCCAACAGCCCTCTCAGTCACCAGTGTGAGCACTGGTGACAGCTCTCCCAAAGGGAGAGCCAAGTGGATGGGCGCAAAGTTTTTTATTCTTCTCCCCACAAAAGCGCGCACTTGACGGCCTTGTCCCAGCCCTTGATGAGGGCCTTGCGTTTTGCCTCCTCCATCTGGGGATGGAAGACCTTGTCGATCGCCCAGTTGGAGCGGATGTCCTCCAGACTCTCCCAGTAGCCGACCGCGAGGCCCGCGAGGTAGGCGGCGCCGAGGCCGGTGGTCTCGATGCAGCGGGGACGGTACACGTCCGCGCCCAGCAGGTCCGCCTGGAACTGCATGAGAAAGTCGTTTGCGCAGGCGCCGCCGTCCACCTTGAGCTCCGCGATGGGGATGCCGGAATCGCGCTCCATGGCGCGGGCGATGTCGTGGGTCTGGTAGGCAAGGCTCTCGAGCGTTGCGCGCACGAGGTGGGCGCGGGTGAAGCCGCGGGTGATGCCGACGATGCAGCCGCGTGCGCGCTGGCTCCAGAAGGGAGCGCCGAGGCCGGTAAACGCGGGCACCACATAGCCGCCCGCCGTGTCGGCCACCTTTTCGGCAAACTCCTGGCTCTCGCCGGCGCTGGTGATGACACCCAGGCTGTCCCGCAGCCATTGGACCGCCGCGCCCGCAATGAAGATGGAGCCCTCAAGGGCGTAGTTGACCTGATCGCTGGTGCTGGCGGCAATGGTGGTGACAAGCCCGTTCTTGCTCTCCACCGGGGTCGTGCCGGTGTTCATGAGCAGGAAGCAGCCGGTGCCGTAGGTGTTCTTCATGGTGCCGGGCTCAAAGCAGCACTGGCCGAAGAGGGCGCACTGCTGGTCGCCAGCCGCGCCCGCGATGGGGATCTCGCCGCCGAACATCTCAAAGTCGGTCTTGCCGTAGACAAAGCTCGAGGGCTTGACCTCGGGCAGCATGGAGGCCGGGATGTTGAGAAGTTTTAATAAATCCTCATCCCATTGCAAAGTATGGATATTAAAGAGCATCGTGCGGCTTGCGTTGGTGTAATCCGTGACGTGGACCCTGCCGCCGGTGAGCTTCCAGATGAGCCAGGTATCGACCGTGCCGAAGAGGAGCTTTCCGGCTGCCGCCCTTCTGCGCGCGCCGGGGACGTTGTCCAGGAGCCACTGGATCTTGGAGCCGGAGAAGTAGGCGTCGGGGATGAGGCCGGTCTTGGCCCGGATCTCGTCGGCATGTCCGTCCGCCACCAGCTTGTCGATGATGTCGGAGGTGCGGCGGCACTGCCAGACGATGGCATTGGCGATGGGCTCTCCGGTCTCCTTGTCCCAGACGATGGTGGTCTCGCGCTGGTTGGTGATGCCGATGGCGGCGATATCCTTCGCACTCACGTTGAGCTTTGCCATGGCGGCATGGGCCACCTCGTAGGTGGTGTCCCAGATCTCTTCGGCGTCATGCTCTACCCAGCCGGGCTGGGGGAAGATCTGCCGGAACTCCTTGTTCACGACAGAACAGATATTGCCGGATTTGTCAAAGAGGATGCAGCGGCTGCTGGTGGTACCCTGGTCGAGAGACATGATATACTGCATGGGTTTTCCTCCTGTGTATTTTTACAAAATAATGTCCTTGATAAGCTTCGGGCGCCGGATCGGCTCTGCCGAAAACGTGCAGCACGCCCGCAGGCTTTCCGCTGCCTCCTGTGCCTTCTCCATGGTGGGGGCGTGGATGGTGGCAAGGCTCTCGCCCTTGGCCACCTTGTCGCCTACCTTTTTGTGGAGCACCAGCCCGACGGAGAGGTCGATGCTGTCCTCCTTGGCGGCGCGTCCGCCGCCGAGGTGCATGGAGATGAGCCCGACCTTTTCGCATTCGATGCGGCTGATATAGCCTTCCGCCTCCGACGGCACCTCAAGCTGCACCGGGGCCAGCGGCAGGCGGGAGGTGTCATACACGTCGCGTGCTTCGCCGTCCTGGGCATCCACAAGCTCGGCCAGCTTATTCAGCGCCTTGCCGCTGTCGATGGACTCCTGCAGAAGCTTTCGCGCCGTATCCTCATCCTCGGTATAGCCCGCTTGGATCAGCAGGCAGCTGCCGAGCGTCAGGCACAGCTCCAGCAGGTCGCCCTTCGTCTCCCCACGCAGAACGGAAATAGCCTCCTTGACCTCGAGGGCGTTGCCCACAGCGCAGCCGAGGGGCTGGTTCATGTCGGTGATGACGGCGGCGCACTTTCTCCCGGCAAGCTTGCCGATGCGGGTAAGCCCCCTTGCAAGCTCGTGTGCCTGCGCCTCGGTCTTCATAAACGCGCCGCTGCCGCACTTGACATCCAGCACGATCACGTCTGCGCCCGAGGCCAGCTTCTTGGACATGATGGAGCTCACGATCAGCGGGATGCTGGGCACGGTGCCGGTCACGTCGCGCAGGGCGTAGAGCTTCTTGTCCGCCGGGACAAGGTCCGCCGTCTGGCCCATGATGGCAATGCCGATGCGGTTGACGTTGTCGAGAAAGCGCTTTTCCCCGATGGAGATATTGTAGCCGGGGAAGCTCTCCAGCTTGTCCAGGGTGCCGCCGGTGTGACCCAGGCCGCGGCCCGACATTTTGGCAACGCGCAGCCCGCAGGCCGCTACCATCGGGCAGAGAATGAGGCTTGTCTTGTCTCCGACGCCGCCGGTGGAATGCTTGTCCGCCTTGATCCCCTTAATGGAGCTGAGATCCACCACGTCGCCGGAGTGCATCATCGCCAAGGTCAGATCCAGCGTCTCCTGATCGGTCATGCCGCGAAAATAGATCGCCATGCACATGGCGGACATCTGGTAGTCGCTGATCTTCCCGCGGACATAGCCGTCGATCATGAAGCGGATCTCGTCACCGCTCAGCTCCCCGCCGTCGCGCTTTTTCGCGATGAGGTCTGTCATCAGCATATTGAAAACCTCCTTCCAAAATAATCTGAGCGTATAAACTGATATTATATTATACCGCATTTCGTGCGCTTTCTCAATAGCGAAAAACCAGATATTTCTCGCCCTCGATTACGCGTTCGACCGCCTGTGCGGGAGCTGTGCGGAGCCTGGCCGGGATGGCCAGCAGACTGCTCACACCGTCAAAGGAGACGAGGCTCCCGTCCCCGCGCCGATACCAGAGCAGCCCGTCCTCCGGCGGCTCGGCAGGCCAGGGACAGGCTCGATAATCGGTTAGTTCGTTATGTAAACTTTCTCCCGTCCTCTCCGATTCCGCACCCTGCTCATCTGCCGCCGGAAGGTCTCCGGCTGCGAGTTCGCAATCTGCGGACACCTCTTCCTTTCGGCCTGCTTCTTTGTGCGAGTCGTCTGTCTGCTCACGCTCGCGGTCGGACGCAAATTCGATGGGGGCGGGGAAGGCGTCAAGCTCACGCCTGCTGAATCTGCGGCACAGATACAGGCCGCCGTCCTTCGGCTCCATTACGCCGAGGTAAACACTTTTCCCGCTTCCGTGCGCCCAGAGCCGGACAAGGCCCTGCGCGTCCGCGCTAGCCTCGATGACGGTGTACAGGCCCGACTGCGAGAGGGTAAGCTCTCCAGTAGGCTTTTGATTTATGTAAACCGGAATAGCCATGATATGTGCCTCCTGTTTTGATTGCCTCCCTCTTTGAGGGAGGTGCCCGAAGGGCAGAGGGAGTTTAACAAGACCGTACTCGCGTATGGTTGCCTATAGCGAACCCCTTCCACCGCTGAAGCGGTCCCCCTCCCCCATTCGCCGCAGGCGGCTGGGGGAGCCAGGAGCGCGCAAAAACGCTCCTGCCCATTTGTATGAGCAGGAGCGCTGAATTATGCGGTTATGACCCCAGGCCGAAGCTGACGGCGAGGGCGCTGTCCACCTCGCTCATCGTGCCCTTGTCGAGCCGCCCCATCCTCTCCCGCAGGCGGGACTTGTCGATGGTGCGGATCTGCTCGAGCAGGATGACGCTGTCGCGGTTGAGGCCGACGCTGCGGCCGTGCAGCTCGATATGGGTCGGCAGCTTTGCCTTGCCCATCTGGCTTGTGATGGCGGCGGCAATGACCGTGGGGCTGTGGCGGTTGCCGGTGTCGTTCTGGACGATCAGCACCGGGCGCATGCCGCCCTGTTCGCTGCCGACGACCGGGCTGAGGTCGGCAAAGTAAATATCGCCTCGTTTGACCATGTCTGATTCACACTCCGATGAAGAGTCGCCCAATACAGTTTATGTAGGGTGCTGCTCTTAGTCTCACCGTGAGGCGAAATTTTTATACATGGAAACGATTTACTCCACCGCTTTGAAGATCTTCGCAATGGGCGAATCGGCAGACACAACCAGGGTCTTCTCGCCGGTGGCCAGGGCCTTCTCCGCCATGTCGAGGGCGCGCATGAACTCGTAGAAGTCCGCCTCCTCGGGGGTATCGTAGACTTCGGAGAGGATGCGCATGTATTCGGCTTCGCCCTCGGCCTTGAGCTTTTCGGCGGCGGCGTTGGCCTGAGAGAGGGTGATGGACACAGACTTGTCCGCCTCGTTGCGGATCTGCTTTGCCTCGGCCGCGCCCTCGGCGGTGTAGGAGGCGGCGATGTTGGCGCGCTCGGAGATCATGCGCTCATAGACGGCGGACTTGTTCTCGTCCGGCAGGTCGATGCGCTTGGTCTCGATGGCGAGGAGCTTGATGCCGTAGTTATCGAAGGCGGAGCCCACGTTATCCATGATGCGCTGGGCAAGCAGCCCGTCGCGGCCGGAGATGACCTCCTCCTGCCGCATGGAGGAAATGACGGTCTTGAGGCTGTTGTAAACGACGGTGTCGATGCGGTACTCGGCATTGGCGACGTTGCCGGAGAGGGCCTGGATGAATTTCAGCGGGTCGCTGATGCGCCAGAGGACGAAGGAGTCTGCCACCATGGACTTCTTGTCGCTGGTGATGACGTCGCTGACGGCGAGGTCATAGAGCATCTCCGTCTTGGGCAGGGTGCTGATCGACTGGATGAACGGGATCTTCATGCTCAGGCCCGGCTCGTCCACGATCTTGACCACCGCGCCGAACTGGCGCACGATGGTATACTCGTTGGCCTCGGTTGTAAAGAAGCAGGCCCCGGACAGCAGGATCGCAAGGACGATGACCGCGACCGGAATGATGATCTTGATGCTTTTCTTCACTTGGCCTCACCTCCCATGTTGACGGTGGCAAACTGCTCGAGCGGCAGGGCGGTCTGCACGCCGGTGTCGGCGTCGAGGATATAGAGCTTCATGCCGGGCAGGATGGTCTCCATGGCCTCGTAGAACAGGCGCTGCTTGGTGATGAGCGGGTACTTCTGGTACTCGGAGAAGAGCTCGGCAAAGCGGGAGGCCTGGCCGTTTGCCTCGTTGATCTTGCTCTCCTTGTAGGCCTCGGCGCTCTTGATGATCTGGTCGGCGTCGGCGGCCGCGGCGGGAATGACCTCGTTTGCGTATTTCTTGGCGTTGTTGACCGTGGTGTCGGCGGACTGCTTGGCGGTCTCCACGGCGGTGAAGGCGCGCTGCACCTCAGAAGTGGGGGGCTCGGCGTCCTGGATGCGGATGTTTGCTAGCTGGAGGCCGATGTCCTCCGCCTCCAGGCGCTGCATGACCTTGTCCTTGATGGCGGCCTGGATCTCGCTCTTGCCGGTGGTGATGACGGTGTCCACATTGTACAGGCCGATGGTGTCGCGGATATAGCTCTGGCACAGCATCTTGAGGATGTCTACCGGGTTCTGCGAGCTGTAGAGGTACTTGATGGGGTCGGTGACGCGGTACTCCACATAGAAGTCGACGTTGACAAAGTTATAGTCGTAGGTGATCATCAGCGACTCCTCCTCCACATTCTGGCTGCTGCCGATGCGGTAGCCGAGGGGGAAGCCCTGGATGGTCTTGGAGACCTTGGTCACATCCTGGATAAAGGGGATCTTGAACTTGAGGCCCGAGGTGGAGACCATGGTGGGTTTGCCGAAGGTGGTGATGACGGCGTACTGGTCCTCCTTGAGGGTGTAGTAGGAATCCATCACCGCGAGCACCAGCACAACCAGCACCAGCACCAGGATCACGGATTTGCCGGGCAGGTTGAGCTTTACATTCGGGCGCTTGAAGGGGCCTTTGGGGACCTTGTTCGGCCCGCCGGGCGTTTTGTCCGGACCGTTTCCGGAGCCGTTGTTGGGATTGAACGGGCCGCTGGAATAGCTGCCATCCGGGTTTATGTTCATAAGCGACTACCTCCTTTTTGTTCGATAGCATGATGATTATACCGCAAAAGCGTTCACTTGTGAAGTATGTGCGGCACGGGATTGATAAATTCCTGACGATTTTTCCGTTTGTTCACAAATAACGTACTGCCCTGCGCCGAACGGAAGCCTGTCTATGAACGTTTTCTTATGCTCTTTTGCGATCTTGACACTTGATATGGAATGGAAGATATCTTATAATATTGTCAGAAACTGACTGTGTCCCGTCTCTGTCTTTTGAAGGGAGGCGTTTTGCCCATGTGTAGAATGAAACTCAGCAAAGGCATCCTGCCTTTGCTCCTGGTGATCGCGCTTTTGTTTCCGCAGTCGGCCTTCGCCGCTGCCCCCGCCATCCCGGCTTTTGACGGCGCAGCCGCGGCCGAGCTTAAGCCCAATGTGCCGGCGCTGCTCGCCGAGGACATTGATACGCAGGAGCATGTCACATACAGTCCCCTTGATGAGCTTGGACGGCCAGGCCCGGTGACTGCCTGCCTGGGCCGTGCCTCTCTCCCGACCGGACTGCGCAGCGACGATGTCGGCGCTATGCCTGTCGGCTGGGTGACGGTGCGCTATGAAGACGGGTATCTCTACAGCCTGTGCCATCTCCTTTCCCCGGCGCTGGGCGGGGACGCGTCAGCGGCGGAGAATGTTTTCACCGGCACGCGCTATCTCCAAAACGAGAGCATGCGGCCCTTTGAGGACCGGATCGCCGACTGCCTTGCCCGCACGGCATACCATGTTCTCTGCCGCGTCACGCCTGTTTACAGCGGCGATAACCTGGTGCCGGACGGCGTGCAGCTCGAGGCCCTCTCGGTGGAGGACGGGGGAAGAACCGTCTGCTTCAACGTCTTCCTCTACAACATCCAGCCCGGTGTCGCCATCGACTACCGCAGCGGCGAGAGCGTACAGGACGCATCGGTTGCGGTGAATTTCACGGCGAAGGACCTGCTCACGCTGCACCTGTTCCCGGAGCCTTCCGAGATGCTCGCTCCGCAGCACGGAAGCTTTGACGCGCTGTCCCAGGAGTACCAGAAAAATGACCCCGCCGCAAGCTCGCAGACGCAGGCCACCTTCATCCCTACAATCGTCTACATTCCGAATAGCGGCAACTCTGACCAACATTACCACGCGACGGACACCTGCAGCGGCATGAGCTCGCCCGCCGCCCGCTCCTTTGCGTCCGTCAGCAGGAAGTATGAGCCCTGCCCGAAGTGCTGGTCGGAGGCTGAATACCGCTATCTCATGTCCATCTATCAGGGGACGACAAGTATTCCCTCCGCTGTCCAGTCCGGGCCTGCTTCCGCCGCAAGCCCAACCCCGCGTCCCGTGATCACCTCGGCGCCGACCGAAAAACCCAAGTCCGATGGGAACAGCCTCCTCTCCGGCGTCCTGTCCAGCGCACTGTCCACGGACAACACCATGGTGTGGATTTCCAACATGGATCACTGCTATCACAGCACGGACAGCTGCACAAATGTGGATTCTGCCGGCGCTTATCAAAAAACGCTGGACTGGGCCAAGGCGATCGGGTATCAAGCCTGCCGCAATTGCTGGTAAAAAAGTCAAGGAGAACACCATGACGAAAAAGAAACTCACCGCGGCGGCGCTTGCGCTGCTGCTGTCGATGGCGCTGCTGCTGAGTCTCCCGGGCGCGGCCCGGGCCGAAAAGGCATACGGGGAGCCGCAGCGCTTCAACGTGGTGCTGGTGGTGGATAAAAGCGGCAGTCTCTGCTGCGAAAACGGCACCGGCACCGATCCCGACGGACTGCGCTTTGACGCGCTGCGCTTGTTCCTGGCTTTGCTTTCCGAGGAGGGCAACAACGTCGGCGCCGTCGTTTTCGACGAGCATATCCGGTACGAAGCGCCCATCCGGCCTTTAAGCGGCATGGAGGAAAAGCAGGCGCTGATCCATGAGGTGGAGGGGTATTACCCCGGCTACGACACGGACATCGGCAGCGCCATGCTGCGGGCAACCGAGATGCTGCGCGACATGAAGCAGGAAAACGATCTGCCCTGCATGATCCTCCTCTTCTCCGACGGCATGACCGACTTTACCACCGGCGATCTGCGCCGGCGCTTCCTCAGCTCCTGGGCAAACGCCGAAAAGGCGGTGCAGACGGCACAGGAGGAGGGCATCGTGATAAACGGCATACTCCTGAACGTGGAGGGAAAGGTCGAGCGCGGCAGAGAGGAGTTCCGGCTCTATACCTACCGCACGGCGGGCACTGTCGAGGGCGAGGACGGGGAACAGCTTGTCAAGCGCGGCGAGTTTGAGGAGGTCAAGCAAGCCGCCGATCTGGCCCCGGCCTTCCGCAGACTGTACCGCATCGTCACCAACGCTGCCTATACCGGCGATCAGCGGGTGTCCTTCAATGAGAACGGCGAGGCGGAGATCACCTTCACCGTGCCGAGCTTCGGCGTGGAGGAGGTCAACGTGATCGTCGAGGGCCAGGAGCTCCGCCCCAGGAGCGAAAAAAGCGGGGAGCGGCTGGAGCTTTCGATCCTCCGCCCCTCGGGAGAGCCTTTTGAGGCCTCTGGACACAGCCTTGACAGCTCCCGCTATATGCTCGTGAAAATCCACGAGCCGGATCTCGGGATCTGGCGCGTGCTCTTAAAGGGCAAGCCCGATGACTGGGTGGATGTCGCCATGGTCGGCAACCCCACCCTGCGTGTCACACTCACGGGCACTGAGCCTGTCGAGTCCTACACCACCGGTACGCTCTACACCTTCCGGGCCAATGCTGCGGACCCGTCTGTGCCCGAACTCGGAGAGGAGCAGCTTCGCTCCATGAACGCGGTACTTGTGCGCGAGGACCTCGTCACCGGAGCCGTGCACGAATACCCCGCCGAAAGTCTGGAGGGCAGCACCTTCACCTTTGAAGCGCTCAGTTTCCCGCGAGGCGGGGAATACGCACTGAGCGCGGTATTGAGTCTGGGCGATTTCAAGGTCCCCTCCGACAGGCTCACCGTCACGGCGGATGCCGTGCCCCTCGCCCCGACAGTCAGCGCCGTAACGGACATGCTCCAGTACGGCCGCTTCCGGGACGGCGTGTGGGAGCTGGAGCTGGATGCGCTTTTCGGCGTTGAGCGGGAAAGCGGCCTGCAGTACACGCTCTCCGACGACTGTGATGGCGCGCTGAGCATCGCGGGCGGCGTTTTGCGCGCGCGTCCGGCGGATGCCGAGCCCATGGTCTTTACCGTGACGGCAAAGGACCTGATGGACCAGCAGGCGCAGATTTCCTTCGATATCCAGGCACCCCCTGTCACGGCGAATACCAGCCGCGTTTCCAGCATCCTGGAAAACGGGCGCTATCAGGACGGGCGGTGGGAAGCAGCGCTTGACGAATTCTTTGACGATCCCAAGGACGCTGCGCTCACCTATACGCTCTCAGCTGACCGCAGCGGGGCCGTCACAATATCGGACGGCATCGTGCAGGCAAGTCTCGAGGACAACGGCGCGCCCCTCTCCTTCACGGTCACCGCGACCGATGTGACGGGCCAGAGCGCGAAGCTGGCCTTTGATCTCTCTGTCCCCACGGTCACGGCAAAGCTTGACAAGGTCACGAACATGATGCGCCTCGGGCAGATGGAGGACCGCGTGTGGTCGCTGCCGCTGGACGGGCTTTTCTATGACACCAACGATTCTCCCCTGCGCTATACGCTCTCCGACAGCTTCGGCGGAGCCGTGACGGTTGAGGACGGCACGCTCCGGGTCGACTTTAGCGAAGTGCGCGAGGCGGCCTTCGATCTCATGGCGACGAACACCTTCGGCCGACAGGCGTCGATCCCCTTCTCTCTGCGCCTCCCCGGTCCTGCGGTCTCCGGCGGGGCGATCAGCGAGACGATCAAGACCGGGCTTTTCCAGGCGGGCGTCTGGGAGACGCGTCTTGACACGCTGTTCAGCGACCCGAAGGGAACAGCCCTGCGCTACACACTGTCGGACGATTTCGGCGGCGCGGTGCGGATCGAAAACGGCACGCTACACGTCGACATGAAGGGGCTCAAAAAAGCCGACTTCACCGTCACGGCGACGGATGAATACGGCATGAGCGCCGAACTCCCCGTCACGCTGACCGAGAAGAACGTGACCCCGCTCTATATTCTGATCGGCCTGGGCGGCGTGGCAGGCGCGGCGGGCATCCCCGCCGGCACCGCCTACTGGCTGCGCAGACGTTAAAAAAGCGGACTGCCTCAAAAGGTTTACCGTTTCGTCATCCTTCGCTCAGAATGACACGGAATTTTGAGACAGTCCTTTTTTCAATACGTGCGGCGGGAGACGCTGTCGGCCAGCTCCTCCACGAGGGCGCGGGCGGCGGCCTCTTTCTCCTCCATGGTGGGTTCCGGGGGCGGCGCTTCGTCCACAGGCTCGGCCTCGACGGTCGGCTCCGGCTCCGCTCGCTTGTGGCGGCGCATGAAATATACCAGCGGCACACCAGTACAGGTGAAGGACCCCAGTACCTTCAAAATAACGGATAGCTTTGTGTAGTCGTCCCAGAAAAACGGCAGCGCCGCGTCCGCGATGCCGAAGAGCAGGCACAGGATGCCGATGCCGAGGAAGGTGCGCTTGTTGAGGATCTTCTTGAGCGGCATGTCGGGAAACACGGTCTTTACCGCCATCACAAAGACCAGCACCGCCATCACCAGGGTGAACACCCAGCTCAGCGCAGCCGCAGCCAGCGGGGGCAGCACGCTCATCCAGAGGGAGCTTAAAAACGCGATCGCGACCGTGCCCGCGATCCAGAGCGGCACCGCGATCCTCACGCGCTGGGAAAAGGGCGCCTCGGCCAGAGCCTTGCGCACAGAGGAGGCTTTCCCGCGCTTTTTCTTCTCCTCCTCCACGACGACCGCTTCCTCGGCGTCGCTGTCGCCGCCGCCCGCGTCCGCCTGGATCTGGGGCGTGACGGCGATGGTCTGGACAATGGCTTCCGGCCCGTCGTTCATCGCGTCGTCTGGGGAGGACATCGCGCCGCCGACCATCACGCCCGCCGCCGTCATCGCCGCTACCGCCGAGGCCGCGGCCTTGCTGGTTTTCTTTTTCTTTTTACGTCTTTTCAATATTTCCATATTTCTCTATACCCTGTCGGAACAAATGATCCGGAGAACCGTCTATCTATGTGAGAAACGCAGAAAGGAGCCATGATCCATGGAAAAATTCATTCCCTTTAAAAAGCTCTCCAAAAAGGAGCAGCGCAGGAAAAACCGAGAAAAGCGCAGCACCTGGGGCGCACTCTTCCCCGTCATGCGGCGGAGCAAAAATCCAAAAGCCTATGACAGGCGAAAGGCACAGCGGTCAGATCCGACCGACTGTGCCTTTTTCGTTGCCTTTGCTTACTTGTCCAGGTAGACCTTCAACAGCTCCTGCATCAGCTCGTCCCGGTCGATGCGGCAGATGAGCGTGCGGGCGTTGTTATAGTTGGTGATGTAGGTCGGATCCTCGGAGAGGATGTAGCCCACGATCTGGTTGATGGGATTGTAGCCCTTGACCATCAGGGAGTTATACACCGAAGAGAGGATCTCCTTCATCTCGGCCTTGCTGTCAAGCGCTGTGAATTTACGGGTTGCGTCTTCCATGGTGAAACCCTCCTCTTTTCTGATCTTACTGTCAACATTATAACAGAAAAGCTTGTCAAGTAAAGTCCCGGACGGTCGAAATTTCTTTAAGAATACTTAAATTTTTGCGCTCTCGCCTCCCCCAGCCGCTTGCGGCGTTTGGGGGAGGGGGACCGCTTCAGCGGTGGAAGGGGTTATCATTCGACGTACAACCCTCTCAGTCACGGCGCTTGCGTGGGACGCGCCGCGACAGCTCCCCCAGAGGGGGAGCCAAGGACTGTTACCACATGTATCCGTTACCGGATCACCGCGCCGTAGTTCTCTGCCAGCGCCTTGAGCACCTTTGCCACCGTCTCCTCGGCGTGCTCGACCGTGAGGGTCTGCTCGTCGGAACGCATGGTCAGCGAGAAGGCGACCGACTTCATGCCTGCCATCACATGGCTGCCGCCGTGATGCCGAAAAGCAGCGCGCTGCGCTCCAGCTTCTTTATTTTTGAAAACAGGCTGCGCAGAGGCAAATTGACGGCATAGAGGAAAAAGATGGTCGACAGGAACCAGCCGACAGCATTGAACGAAAAGAAGTCTGCGGGAAACCACGACTGAAGCAGCAGGCATCTCGCAAGTTGTTTGAGCTCCGGGATGATGCGCCGGTACTCATGCTGTACTATGGCGGGCGGGATCTCGGAATATATGACCGCAAACATAACCGTGACAAAATACAGAGGGTAAAACCTTCTGAGTTTCTTCACCAGGTATTCTTTCTCCGATCTGAGGGAAAAGTGTATTTCCCTGTCATAGGAAGAGAGGCCGGATACAAAACCGCCCAGGACGAAAAAGAACACCACCCCAGTGCATGCGCCCGGCTCACCGGGAAACCATGCAACGTTATATGGTCTCAGATGATGCGCGCATACCAGGAGAAACGCAAGAAATCGAAGAAATTGGAGCTGCTCTGCTCTGTTGTTTGACATTACCTGATCCTCCAGATGGGTATTTCTCTGTCTTCCGGCAGGGTGCTGCACGCAGACAGCAGGGCCGAGAAGGAAAGCGGAGCATCGCTGCCGTTGGTCAATTTCCCTCGGGCACGAATACGCAATTGCTGTGGTTCAAACAGTATGCTTCCGCAGGGCTTCCCGCCGTGCCGTAAATCAGGACTGATTCACATCCGTCAAACACGCCCGTCCCCAGCGTGCAGGACGCAGGTATCCGAATATGCTGCACAGATGAATTGCGGAAGGCGTAATCGGCGATGTTCGTACAACCGGCAGAGACTGTAACGATACGGGCGGCAATCCCCTCAAAAGCGGAAGCGCCTATGGCCCTTGTCCCGGCGGGCATTATCAGGTCCGGCGTACCGAAGGCGGGATATCTGATCGTCAGGGTTACGGTGTTGGAGCGAAGGCTTCCGCCGGACGCATCCGTAACCACGCACTGATACTGGCTCCCGCTGACCGTTTGCTCGGCTGGGATGGTCAGGGTATTCGTGTCATAGCCGGGCAGATTGCTGTTGCTCCATGTCCCATTGCGAAACTCCTGCCATTGGTAGCTCAGCCCGATGCCGGTGGCAAATGTCTGGAATTTTGCCGTTTCGCCGACCGGAACCTCAGCATTGACCGGCTGCTTCAAAATCTCCAGAGAGGCACTCGTATAAATCGTAGTAGACGACGGAAACATAAGATAGTTGTCATTATATTTGTAGTAGGTAGTAGGGCCATAATAATCATCGAATGTTCTCTTTTCGCCGTTATAATACACTTCAAGCAGTTTAGGACAATGCGTGATATCCAGCTTTTTTAACTTCGGGGAATTACTGCAATTCAAGCTTTCCAATTCGTAGCAATCACTCAAGTCAAGCGCCGTTAATAAGTTGGGCTTTAAATCTAAATATCTTAATGAAGTACACCCATTTATTGTAACGCTGTTCAGCTTATCCCCTGCTGCCTTAAAGCTGTATAAGGAAGTACATCCGTCTGCATTAACGCTTGTAAGGTTATCGCACGACCAAAACTCAATCTTTTTCAGCGAAGCGCATCCGTCTACGCGGACCGTCCTGAGAGTATCGCAGCTTACATTGCCCACCCATCCGCCGGCATCGTAAACGCTTTCAAGGCTGATGCAGCCACGCAGATCCAAGTACTGAATCTTTGAGCCAAAGCAATCCAGCTTTTTCAGCGAGGTAAGATTTTGTATACCATCAAGTGATTGAATGTTGAGATCGTCGGCTTCGAATGATGTAATCTTCTCGATTTCCGCCTCTCCGAGGTATCCGTTATTGTCTTCATCATAAGCTTGCAGCTTCGCACGAAAATAATAATCCGGAAAAACGGCAGAATCCAGTTTGACCTTTTTTGCCGGATCAGATATTACAGTAACGACGCACTGCGCCTGCCGACCATCAACAGTCGTCGCGGTAATCGTCGCCATTCCCTCGGTCTTGCCCGTCACAAGGCCGGCAGAGGAAACCGACGCCACAGCGGAATTGCTGCTTGACCAGGTGACGGACTGCGGCGCGTTAGTCGGCATGACTGTTGCGGAGAGCTGCTCGCTGCTGTCGACGTAAATCGTGGTTGACGACTTGTTGAGAACTATGCTCTGCGTGGGAATCCTCTGCCAGACCGCGTAAAGCGTCACAAAACGGTCTTCGTTAAAGTAGTCTTCCGCCTGATACGTTGCCACAGAAGCGCTTGCGCTCTCTGCCCAGCCCTGAAATGCGTATCCCTGGCGGGTCGGAACCGTGGAACTGAGCCAAATCGCGGTTCCGGGATACTTGTCCTGCCGGGCAGGCGCACCGCTGCCTCCGTTGGCATTGTATGTGATGACGTAGTGGTCAAACTGCCATACGGCATACAGCGTGACATCGCTGTCGGTCGTATAGCGGTCGCCGGGTTGATAAGCAGCATTTGACGCCGAAGCGTTCAACGCCCATCCTCGGAAAACATAGCCGGCCCGCGTCGGAACCTGGGTGCTGAGGGTCAAAGCTTCCCCTGCCGTTTTCAACTGTGATGCGGGCGCGCCGCTGCCGCCGTTGGCGTTATAGGACACAGTAAAGCCCGGCCTCTCTACGGTGACATTGTAGACTACCGTTGTGGTATCAGATATCCACTCGCTGTTGCTGCCGGTCGACCCAACATACGTCTGGCTGAAACACTTGGCTGTAACAGTAGCAGTTCCGACAGAAAGCCCTTTAATCGAAATAGAATTACAATCGTTCACTGTCACTTCAACCACGGAGTTGGAGATCTTCTTGTTCCCGGTGGAATACCCGACAACGACAGAGCCGCTTGTACCGCCTATTGTAACCGTAAGCGCCAGCTGATTGTTATAGTATGTGTAGTACCCATCCACAAATTTCGTCAGGGTCTGATTTGGCTCCAGGCTTATTGTCTGGTTGATAGTCCCCGCGGCATTTGCAGCGATAGAGGGGCAGAGTATGGAGAGCAATAGTAGAGCAAAAAGGAAACCGGCGGCTGTTTTCTTCATGGCAATAATCCCCTTACATGATAGTCATTTGGGCAAATCTATTTTTTATATTATAACAAATATTCACTGCAAGTAAAGCCTTTTATAAAAAACGGCGCTGCGTCGGGTAAGCCGTCTGACGCAGCGCCAATATATTTGATTCAATGCTCAGCGCATCACGGCGTTGTACTCGTCGCTCAGGGCCTTGAGCACCTTGGCGACGGTCTCCTCCGCGTGCTCGACCGTGAGGGTCTGCTCGTCGGAACGCATGGTCAGCGAGAAGGCGACCGACTTCATGCCTGCCATCACATGGCTGCCCGTGTAGACGTCGAACACCGCGCAGTCCTTGAGGTACTGCCCGCCGCTTGCCAGGATGCAGCCGATCATGTCGCCCACAGGGATATCCGCCTTGCAGACCACCGCGATGTCGCGGGTGACGGACGGAAAGCGCGGCAGGGGCTTGTAAACCGGCAGCGCGCCTTTGGTCCCATTAAGGGCATCGAATTTGAGCTCGGCGCAGTAGATTTCCGCGTCCACGCCGTAGTTTGCGGCGACCAGCGGATGGATCTGGCCGAGGACGCCGATCTCGGTGTCGCCCGCGTACACCCTGGCGCAGCGGCCGGGATGGTAGGCGGGATTGGCCTTTTCGGCGATAAAGCGGACCTTCTGTGCGCCCAGCTCCTTGAGAAGCTTTTCGACCCAGCCCTTGAGCGTGAAGAAGTTCACCTTCTCGCCGTAGGCGCCGAGGGAGACGATCTTGGGCTCGTCGGCCATGCCGTCGGGGCGCTTGAGGTAGATGCGGCCGATCTCGTAGAGATACGCTTCCTTGTTGCGGAAATTGTAGTTGCGCGTCAGGATCTCCAGCATGGAGGGGAGAATGGTGGTGCGCATGATGGAGGTATCCTCGCCGAGAGGATTGAGGATCTTGAGGCTGTCGCGCAGCGGGGAATCCACGGGCATGCGGATCTTGTCGTAGTAGGTGGGGCTTATGAAGGAGTAGGTGATGATCTCGTCGAGACCCATGCTGCGGCAGACCTCGCCGATCTTCCGCTCCAGCTGCTGGGTCGGGGTGTAGCCGCCCGCAGTGGAGATGCCGCCAGAGAAGGCAGTGGGGATCTCGTTGTAGCCGTAGAAGCGGGCTACCTCTTCCGCAATGTCGGAGTAGTGCTCCACGTCCGCGCGCCAGGAGGGAACATAGATGGTGTCGCCCTCGAGGGTAAAGCCGAGGCGCAGGAGGATGTCGCGCATGGTCTGCTCGCTCAGGTCGGTGCCAAGCAGGGCGTTGACCTTTTCGGGCTCGAGCTTGACGGTGGTCTGCTTTAGTTCGTTCGGGCAGACGTCAATGACGCCCTCTACCACTTCGCCCGCGCCGAGCAGCTCGATGAGCTCGCAGGCGCGCTGCACGGCGGCGTAGGTGTTCTGGGGATCAAGGCCCTTTTCGTAGCGGGAAGAGGCATCGGTGCGCATGCCGAGGGCCGTAGCGGTGCGGCGGATGGAGGTGCCGTTGAAGTTCGCGGATTCAAAGAGCACCATGGCCGTGTCGCCCACGATCTCGGAGTTTGCTCCGCCCATGACGCCCGCAACGCCCACGGGCTTTTCCGTGTCGCAGATGCAGAGCATGGAGGTGTTCAGTTTCCGCTCGGTGCCGTCGAGAGTCTGGATGGTCTCGCCCTCTCTGGCGCAGCGCACATGGATCTCGCCGCCCTTGACGCAGGAAAAGTCGAAGGCGTGCATGGGCTGACCGTACTCGAGCATGACGTAGTTGGTGATGTCGACGATGTTGTTGATGGGGCGCATGCCGGCGTTGCGGATACGCTCGCGCATCCAGGCGGGGGACGGGGCGATCTTCACGTTCTTGACCATGCGGGCGGTGTAGCGCACGCAGAGGGGGTCTTCGATGAAGACCTTGGTCAGCTCGTTGATGTCGCCGCCGGCCGTGGCCTTGACCACGGGCTCATGGAGCTTGAGCTCCTTGTTGAAGGTGACGGCCGCCTCGCGGGCAAGGCCGATCATGCACAGGCAGTCGGGGCGGTTCGGGGTGATCTCAAACTCCACGACATGGTCGTCCAGACCCAGCAGCGCGCCCATATCGTCGCCGGGCCTGCAGTCCTCATGCAGGATGAGGATGCCGTCGGCGATGCAGTGGGGAAACTCCTTCTGCTCGGCGTGCAGATCGCCGGGTGTGAGGATGGTGTTCTTCTTGGTATCATAGGCCACCAGATCGCCCGCGTGGATATTCTGGCAGTCGGTCACAAGCTCCGCGTCCGCGCTGCCGGTATCGAGCACCGCGTCCCAGAGGTTCACACCGGCGGGCTTGATCTCCTTGACCTGCGCCGAGATAACCGTACCGAAGACCTTGTCGCCGGCCTTGATGTCGGCAGGGATGGAGGGCTTGGCGGGATCGATGGGATGATAGTCGTTCAGAAGGGCGGCGGGCCTGATGTCGCCGTAGGGGAAGTCGTGGGTGGTGCAATTGAGCTCTTTCAGGGAGCAGAGCATGCCGTAGGACTCCACGCCTCTGAGCTTTCCCTTGGTGATCTTGGTGCCGTTCGGGAGGACGGAGTTGTGGAGTGCCGCCGGGACCAGATCGCCCTCGTGCACGTTCCAGGCGCCGGTGCAGATCTGGACGGGCGCATCCGCGCCTACGTCGATTTGAGCGACCAGCATATGGTCGGAGTTGGGGTGCTTTTCGAGCTTCACGATCTTGCCGACCTTGACGTTCTTGATGGTCGCGCTCAAGTCCTCGGTCACCTCGACCTTGGAGCCGGAGACGGTCATAGCCTCGGCGAAGCTTCTGTCGTCGTACTGCGCAAGCGGCAGATCAACAAACTCATTGAGCCATTTTCTCGAAAGATTCATCTTGTCACCCTCCCTTAAAACTGCTCGAGGAATCTGACGTCATTCTCGAAAATGAGACGCAGATCCGTGATCTTGTACTCGCCCATGGCGAGGCGCTCGAGGCCCATGCCGAAGGCCCAGCCGGAGTACACATCCGGGTCGATGCCGCAGCCGGAGAGCACCTTGGGGTGCACCATGCCGGCGCCCAGGACTTCGATCCAGCCCTCGCCCTTGCAGGTGGGGCAGCCCTTGCCGCCGCACTTGTGGCACTGGATGTCCAGCTCGCAGCTCGGCTCGGTGAAGGGGAAGTGGTGGGGGCGGAAGCGGGTGACGGTGCCCTCGCCGTAGATCTTTTCGACCACGAGGTTGAGCGTTGCCTTGAGGTCCGCCATCGTGACGCCCTTGTCGATGACCATACCCTCGATCTGGTGGAACATGGGGGAGTGGGTGGCGTCCACCTCGTCCTTGCGGTAGACGCGGCCCGGGGCGATCATGCGGATGGGGAGGCTTCTGGTCTCCATGGCGTGGACCTGCATGGGAGAGGTCTGGGTGCGCAGGAGGATCCTGCCGTCCTCAGTGAAGTAGAAGGTATCCGTCCAGTCACGGGAGGGGTGGCCCTCGTCGATGTTGAGCTTGGTGAAGTTATAATCGGCAAGCTCGACCTCCGGGCCGTCGACGATCTCGAAGCCCATGCCGATAAAGATGTCCTTGATCTGGTCGAGGACGTTGTACATGGGGTGCTTGTGGCCGATGGGCTGCTGTTCGCCGGGCAGGGTCACGTCCACGGTCTCGGCCTCAAGCTGCTTTTCCAGGATCGCCTTGCTGAGGATCGTCTTGCGAAGCTCGATGGCCTCCTCGATCTCGGCGCGCAGCTGGTTTGCAAGCTGACCCATGACGGGGCGCTCCTCGGGCGTGAGCTTGCCCATCTGGCGCAGGATGCCGGTCAGCTCGCCCTTCTTGCCCAGGTACTTGACACGCAGGGCTTCAATGCTCTCCGGATTGTCGGACTCATTGATGGCCTTGATCGAAGCCTCTCTGAGGCTCTGCATAAGTTCTTTCATAAACCTCTTCTCCTATAAAAAAATAAAGCTTTCATCCCTCCATAGGGACGAAAGCAGAACTTCCGCGGTACCACCCACGTTCGGCATACAGCCGCACTCATGATGCTTAACGCGCATCCCACGCCGGGGATTGGCCGGAGCTCCGGGGCGAACCAAGCGCCTGCCTTTTCAGGGGCTTCCAGCCGACGGCCCCCGATCTCTGCAAAAGGTGATAGCGCTATTTTCCCCTTCTTCGCGATAACGTATAGAATTTATCACAGTTATACAATTATTGCAAGCCCTTTTTGGATAAAACGCGCGGCTTTGGGGCTGTGAAAAAATTCCCTGTATCAAGAACACAGTAATATCAACAACGTAGGGGCCGACGCCCTCGGCGGCCCGACAGAGAAAGCTCAACAATTACACGTATCCCCGGCAAATTCGCCACATTTGCGCGTTTTCGCCGGGGATTTCTGCGCGTTCTCGAGTTGTTCCGCACGGGCCGCCGAGGGCGT